>Ga0169931_10001695_pt1 | contig 36277 bp, 33 predicted proteins | sample Kivu_15m_20L_FD_129675 | JGI IMG/M metagenome (GOLD analysis project Ga0169931, IMG submission 129675) | Freshwater microbial communities from Lake Kivu, Western Province, Rwanda to study Microbial Dark Matter (Phase II) - Kivu_15m_20L... | ecosystem: Environmental > Aquatic > Freshwater > Lake...
CACCTGCCCGCGCATGCGCACACGCAGGGGCTGGCCCTCGGGCGCTTCGGCCTCCAGGCTGTCGAGACTGAAGCGGCGCACCGGCGCCCCGGCGGCGGCGAATTCCAGCGCGATGCGCTCCATCCGCACGCGGTCGATGGCGATGCCGCCCACGTCTTCGCGCTGTATCGCGGGCCTCTGGCCCGAACCGTCTGCCGCCGGAGCCGAAGCGGCGGCAGTGCCGGGCGGCGCCGAGCCCCCGCCGGACTCCGCGCCGAACTGCCAGTTGTTGCGCCCGTCGGCGCGGATCTCGAGCCGCACGCGCACGTCGCGGGCGCTGAAGTCGCGCACGTGCAGGGCATAGCGCAGCAGCGGCAACAGCTCGAGCTGGAAACGCCCCTCGCCGAAGGTGGCGAAGTCCGGCTCGCCGAAGCCGGGCGGATTGCGGATGCGGATGCCGCCCACGAGCAGCTCGGGCGTGAGCGAGAAGGTGATGCGGGCGGGGCCGTCGAAGCTCACCTCGCGCCGCAGCGCCTGGCCGATCGCGCCGGCCACCTGGGCGCGCCAGGGGCTTGCGTCCACCGTCACGCCCACGGCCACGAGGGCCGGCGGCAAGGCCAGCACCGCCAGAAGCAGGCCCGCGACCCAGGCGAGCACACGCCAGGCCATGCGGCGTGGCGTGCGCGCGGCAGCCGGGCTGCCGACGGCGGTGTCTGCGCGGGGGGTCACGGCGGGCTGGCGGCCATGTTTCGCGCTTCGGCAGGCACCGGGCGACGGCCCCCGGGGGGCGGGGCCGCGACGACGAGGTTGCGGCCGCCGAGCTTGGCGTCGTACAGCGCCGCGTCGGCGCTGGCGATCAAGGCGTCGACCCCCCGGCCGTCGTGGCCGTAGGCGGCCACACCGATGGACACCGTGCACGAGATGGTCCGGCCGTCGAACCGGGTCGGCTGCGCCTCGAGGGCCACGCGCAGGCGCTGGGCCAGGTCGATCCCGCCGTCCAGGTCGGCCCCGGGCAGCACGACGAGGAACTCCTCGCCGCCCAGGCGGCAGAGGATGTCGCTCGCGCGCACCGTGTGCTGGATCAGATCCGCCACGTCGCGCAGCACCTGGTCGCCCGCCAGGTGGCCGTGCGTGTCGTTGATCTGCTTGAAGTGGTCGATGTCGAGGATCATCACCGAGAGGGGGCTGCGGTCCCGCCGGGCCTGGGCGAGCTCGTGCTCCAGGAAGGTGTCGAGGTAGCGCCGGTTGTACACGTCGGTGAGCGGATCCCGCAGCGCCTGCTCACGCAACTGCTCCTGCAGGCTCTCCACCTCGGCCAGCCGGCCCCGCAGCGACGCCTGACTCTCCTTCAGTTCGCGCCGGAGCCTGATCGCGAGCGTGGCGTTGGCGTAGGCGCCGTGCGTCAAGGCCAGCAGGTAGAGCACCAGGTAGGCCACGGCCAGCGCCGTCGCCGTGACCGACGTGGTCGACGGCGCGTCCCACGTGGACAGCGCCGCCCCCAGGCCGCCCGACGTAGCGGCCAGCAGCAGCGCGGAGGCGAAGGCCCGTGGCCCGTTGAACACCATGGGGTGCAGCGACACGCTGGCGAAGACCGCCACCGTGATCCACAGCGGGAAGTGCAATGCGCCCACCCAGGCCCCCAGCATGGCGGCGTCCAGCAGCATCATGCGGCTCTCGCTGGCCATCGGGTCGGCCGACCACCGCGTCAGTGCCAGGAAGACGTGCGGCAGCAGCAGCATGTGCGCCAGCAGCAGCGAAAAAGCCCAGGTCGGCGCCTGGGCGTCGCGCAACTGGGCGCCGAACAGCAGCACCAGGCCGAGCGAACAAACCACCCGGTTGCGGTGGTTCATGCCCACGGCCCAGTGCAGCGAGGCCCTCGGTGGCGGGTGCGTCCTGCTCTGCATCTCGTTCTCCCGGGCCGCCGCCGTGGCGAGGTGCCAAGGGGCGGGTCAGCGGGGGTGCTTTGCAGCCCCCAAGGGAATTGTGGCATCGGCCCCTGCCTGCGCCGATGGCGGGTTAGCCCGGATGCCGACCTCCCCGAGGCCGTTTACAGTTTCCTGCCAACCCGATTTCCGCAGGCCATGCCCATCTCCACCACTCCTTCCATGCCCCAGCGCCGACGGGCGATCCTGCGCCTGGCTGCCGGCGCCGCAGTCACCGCGTCCTTCGGCGTGCGGGCGCAAGCCGAATGGCCCTCCCGTCCGGTCAGGATCGTCGTGCCCTATGCACCGGGCGGCAGCTCGGACACCCTGGGCCGCATGATCGCCAAGCACCTGGGCGAGTCCCTGAAGCAGACCTTCGTCGTCGAGAACCGCGCCGGCGCCGCGGGCATGGTGGGCTCGCAGCACGTGGCGCGCTCCGCGCCCGACGGCTACACGCTCGTGGTCTCGGGCATCGCCTCGCACGTGCTGGCGCCGGTGGCCAACCCGACGATGTTCGACCCGGTCAAGGACTTCACCCACATCGCCATGCTCGGCGGTCCGCCCCTGGGCATGGTGTTCAACGCGCAGCGCGGCGTGAACGACTTCAAGGGCTTCCTCGCCTTCGCGGCCGCCAGCGCCCAGGGCGTGAGCTGGGGCTCGCCGGGGCAGGGCTCGCACGGGCACCTCACGGGGGAGATGCTGCGCGACGCGACCAAGGTCAACATGGTGCACATCAGCTACAGCGGTGGCGCGCCGGCGGTGAACGACCTGGTGGCGAACCAGATCCCCATGGGCGTGATGACGCTGAGCTCGGCCAACGCCCAGGTCGACGCCGGCAAGCTGCGCCTGCTGGCGGTGTCCTCGTCGCGGCGCGTGGCAGCCTACCCCAACACACCCACGTTCGCCGAGCTGGGCCATCCGCAGCTCACGGGCACGACCTGGTTCTCGCTCTCGGGGCCCCCGGGCATGCCCGCGGCGGTGGTGGCCCGGCTCAACGACGCGGTGCGCAAGGGGCTGCAGACCTCGGCCCTGCTCAAGCAGTTGGCCGCCGAGAGCATGGAGACCATGGATCTGGACGCCCCGGCGTTCACCCAGTACGTGGTCGACGAGATCGCCCGCTGGAGCCCGGCGGTCAAGCTGGTGAACAGCCGCAGGAGCTGAGCCCGCCCTGCGCGCGGGACTCACCAGCCGTGGGCGGCCCTGACCTGGGCGCGCCACAGGTCCCACGCGCGCATGCCCGCGCCCTGGTTGACGACGTCGGCCAGTTCGCCCTCCTCAGCGTCCAGCCCGGCCAGCGGTTCGCCGGCGGCCAGGGCCTGGGCCCAGTGCTGGATGCGGGCGTTGACCTCGGTGTAGACCGCACGGAAGACGGCCACCTCCAGACTCGGCCCGACCGCGATGCTGCCGTGCGCCCGCATCAGCGCCACCTGCCGCAGGCCGAGGCTCTGGGCGAGTGCCTCTCCCTTGGGGCCGTCGCTGACGAGCAGGTCGGTGGCGCCGAAGCGTTCGCGGATGTCGAAGACCGGCACACCCACGGCCAGGAAGGCGGCGTTGTGGAACATCGCCCCCAGGCGCATGCGCACCAGCCCGAAGGGCACGACCGACGGCGAATGGCTGTGAACCACCGCCATCACGTCGGGCCGCGCCTTGTAGACCTCGCCGTGGATGAAGCGCTCCAGGAAGCTCTTGCGCCCGGCGGGGTGGCAGGGCCGGCTGTCGAGGTCGTACTCCAGGATGTCCTGCGGCTCGACGAGCGCAGGCGCCAGCGAGCGCGCCATCAGGTAGCGGTCGGGGGCGCTGGGGTGGCGCATCGACACGTGGCCGAAGGCATCGACCACGCCCTGCCCGGCGAGGATGCGGCTGGCCGCGGCCAGATCGGCCAGGCGCGCGGGGTCGACGGAGCCGCCCGAGGGCGGGTCGTTCTGGTGCGGTGGGGTGTCAGGCTGCGGGGTCATCGCGTCTCCTGCGAATCCATGGGGGCAGGACGGCGGGCGCGGTCCGGGTCCTGATGGCGTGCCGGCCGGCCCCAGGCCCGCGGCTGGAAGGGTGCGTCCCCGTCGGGCAGGCCTGCCAGCAGCGGCGGCCTGGCCGCCAGGCAGGCCATCACCGGCCCCGGCGCGCACAACGCATGCGCCGATGAATCGAAGCACATGACCTCGTCGTTCCAGCCCCGCGCCATGTCGCGAAGGCGGGCCTGCTGCGCGGGGCTGCGCCGGTCGGCATGGCTGAGAATGAGCACGTCGGCGCCCCGCACCTGGGCGGACATGGCGGGTGCGGTGGGTTCTGCGTTCAGCACCACGACGACCCCCTCCAGCCGGTAGCGCTCGGCCAGCAGCGGGTGGGCGCGCAGCGCCTGGGCGATGGGGGCGGGGTCGGCGCCGCCCGCGGTCTCGATCACGACGCGGTCGAAGCGCGCCACCCGGCGGTGCAGGCGGTCCCAGAACAACTGCTCCAGTGCTTCTGCCAGGCCGGGCAGGCCCTCGCAGCACAGGCAGGGCGCCGCGCCCTGGGCGGCAGCGTCCCGCAGGGCGCCGGCGCGGCCGGCGTCCAGGGCGACCGCGCCCGCCTCGTTCAGCACCACCGCGGCCCCTGCCAGCGCGGGCTGCGCCAGCCAGTGCCGCAGCAGTGTCGTCTTGCCGCTGCCCAGCGCGCCTGTCAGCAGCAGCACCGGCAGCCGCGGCCGGGGGCCGTCAGCCGCCATCGGGCGCCCACCCCATTCGGCGCGAGATCTCGCGCCCGGCCTGCTCGACCGCCGGTACCAGCGCACGCTGGGCCTTGCGCGTGAAACGCGAGGCCGGCGCCGTCAGTCCGACCGCGGCCACGGCCAGGCCCTGGGCGTCGAACACCGGGGCGGCGACGGTGCGCGTGTCGTCCTCGCACTCGCCTTCGTCCAGGGCGTGGCCGGCCAGGCGCACCGCATCGAGCGCGCGCGTCCAGCGCCCGATGTCGGTCTCGGTGCGGGTGGTCAGCGCCTGCAGCCCGGCGGCGACCGCACGCTGCCGCATCGCCACCGGTGCGTGGGCCAGCAGCACGCGGCCCTCGGCGGTGCAGTGCGCCGGGCGCCGCATGCCCAGCCAGGTGCGCGGGCCCACCGCATGGGTGCCGTCCAGCTTGTACAGGTAGACGACGTCGCCCTCGGTCAGGGCGGCGAGATGCACGGTCTCGCCGGTGGCGTTGCGCAGCCCGTCCAGCACCGGCTTGGCTTCGACCGAGACGTTCATGCGCCGGCGCACCGTGGTGCCCAGCGCGAACAGCGTCAGGCCCAGGCGGTAGCGGCCGTCGCCACTGTCCTGCTCGACGAAGCCTTCGGACACCATGGTGCTGGCCAGCCGGTGCACGGTGCTCTTGGCCAGGCCGAGCTCGCGCGCGAGCGCCGTGATGCCGTGCGCGCCGGGCTCGCGCGCCAGGGCCTTCAGCAGCCGCAGCGCCGCGGCCACCGAGGACAGGCGCCGCGCCGCGGCAGCGTCTGCCGCCGGGCTGGCGGCGCGGCGCTCAGGCACCGGCGGCTCCGCCCGTCAGCGTGGGCTCGAGCCGGTGCGGGTCTATCGTCATGTGGACCATGCCCTCGTCGCCCTCGCCGACGAGCGAGCGCAGCGCGCGGTCGGTCTCGTGCAGCCCGTAGGTGTGCGAGCTCATCGCCTGCACGCCGTGGCGGTTGGCGGCGATGAGCTGCAGCGCCAGTTCCACGGAGTGGTAGCTGTGGCCGCGCATGCCGGTCACGGTGAGGAAGCGGGCGATGATGAGGTCGCTGTCGAAGGCCGGCACGCGCTGGCGCTTCTGGCCGGCCAGCACGACGCGTCCGCGCTTGCGCGCGAGCTGCACCGCGCTCGTCACCGACGCCGGCCCGCCGGAGGCGCAGTCAATGACCAGGTCGGCCATCGCGCCGCCGGTCAGCTCGGCCACGGTCTCGAGCAGGTCCTGGGCGCCGATGTCCACCGTGTGGTGGGCGCCGAGCTCGCGCGCCAGGCGCAGGCGGCGTTCGTCGGTGGGCGTTGACAGGCCGGTGACGATGATCTTGGCCGCGCCCGCCTCGCGCGCGGCCACCACGCAGGCCAGGCCCTGCTGGCCCGGGCCCTGGATCACGACGCACTGCCCGGGGCCGGCGCCACCGTGCAGATAGGCCCACTCCACGCCATTGGCCAGCGGCAGCGCGAGCGCCGCGTGGCGCGGCTGCACGCCCGCGGGCACGCGGTGGAACACCGTGTTCAGGTGCAGGTGCTGGTAGGCGCTGAAACCGCCCCATAGCCCGGGCGCGGTCTTCAGCCCGGTGGCGCCGTAGCGCAGGCCGCCCAGGCGCCAGTCGGTGGCGTCGCACAGGCGGAACTCGCCGCTGCGGCAGTGCTCGCAATGGCCGCAGGGCAGGTATTCCTCGAGCGCGACGAGGTCGCCCTCGCGCACGCCCCACTTCATGGCCGCCAGCGCGCCCAGGGCGACTACGCGGCCCACGGTCTCGTGGCCGAGGATCAGGTCGCCGCGCGTGGCGTGCAGATTCTGGTAGTAGCCCCAGTCGCTGCCGCAGACGCCGGTGCACTCCACGTGCAGCAGGCCGGTGTCGGGCGCGGGCGGCGGCGCGCTGAAGCGCCGCAGCTCGGTGCGGCCGGGGCCGACGGTGACGGCGGCGGCGAAGTCGGTGGGGTCCATCGGCGCGGGCTTCGGCGGGCTTTCAGACTCTCAGACCGTCTGGTGCGGCTTGCCCGGCTCGGCGCGCAGCGCATCGGCCGCCGCCTGGGCGAAGGGCTGGCTGCGCAGCAGCAGCATGGCCACCGAGCGCACACGCTGCGCGGCAGCGTCGATGCCGGGTGGCGACGTGCCCTGCGCGGCCAGGGCCTGCGCCGCCTTCATCAGGCGCCGCCGCGCCATGATGATGCCGTTGTCGGTGGAGACGAGGTTCTCGCGCGTGCGGTCCTGGATCGGGCCCATGCTCTCCTGCAGCGAGGCGTCCTGCATCGCGATGCCCTCGATGCCGCTGTAGCGTGTGCCGGCCTTCTGCGCGGCACGGTCCATCAGGTAGTCGTTGTCGCGGTTCTGCACCGGGCGGTAGGTGCCGGGGATGTTGCGCGAGTGGATGCCGTGGCCGTCGCGCATGGCCTGCACCTCGGCGGCCGTGAGCGGGCGCGTGGGGTGGTAGTCGAAGCTCCAGGCCCAGCAGCGGTGGTCGTCGATCGGCACCCAGAAGTGCCCGTGCACCGGGTGGTCGCCGCGCGGCGGCACCATCGTGAAGCAGGGCATGACCCAGGGCGTGATGCGCCAGTAGTACTGCTCGTCCTCGGCGTTGCGGCGCACGCCGATGTACAGGCCGCCAACGGATTCGGCCACGTCGAAGACGGGCTTGCGGTCGCTCAGGTTGTACTGGTTGCCCTTGGCGCCCTTGAACAGCGGGTCGGCGTTCAGGCTGCCGCTGTGCAGCCAGGAGACATGGCTCGAATCGATGCCGCCCTCCAGCGCCTGCAGCCAGTTGCACTCCTGCAGGCGCTTGGACATGTAGCTCTGTGTGGCCAGCACCGTGGCGAACTCGTACTCGGGCGGCGGCGGCTGATGCTCGGGTGGGCCCATGTAGATCCAGAGCACGCCGCCCCGCTCGATCATGGGGTAGCCGCGCAGGCGGATGCGCTGGCAATAGCCGCTTTCCGCGGGCTCGGACGGCACCTCGACGCACTGGCCGGTGACGTCGTACTTCCAGCCGTGGTAGGGGCAGCGCAGGCCGGATTCCTCGTTCCGGCCGAACCACAGCGAGACGCCGCGGTGGGCGCAGAACTCGTCGATCGCGCCCAGGCGGCCCTGCGTGTCGCGGAAGGCCACCAGCCGCTCCCCCAGCAACTGCAGGCGCACCGGCGCGCAGTCGGGCTCGGGCAGTTCCTCGCTCAGCAGCGCCGGCAGCCAGTAGCGGCGGAAGAGCGCACCCATCGGCGTGCCGGCGTCGGTCTGGGTGAGCAGGTCGTTCTGTTCCTTGCGCAGCATGGCTGTCCTTTCCAGTTCGCGCGGTCCCGGCCGCAGGCGCGCCCGTCCGCCGACTCAGTCGCGCCGCCCCTTCGTCGAGGCAAATTGTTCCGCGTGAAGGAACGTCATTCCTCGATGTGGATCAATGCTAGCATTTCTGCGTCTTGACGTCGCTTCACTTTCCCGGAGAGATCAACCTTGAAGATCCCGCTCTGCCCGGTCTCTGCCGTCTCCAGCGGCTGCTCCCTCAAGGTCGAGCGCGAAGGCCTCAACGTGTGCGTCTTCAACCTCGAAGGCCGCTTCTACGTCACCGACGACACCTGCACCCACGGCCCGGGCTCGCTTTCGGAGGGCTGGATCATCGACGACGTCGTCGAGTGCAACTTCCACGGCGGCGCCTTCAACATCCGCACCGGCGCCGTCGAGGCGCCGCCGTGCATGGACCCCTTGCGCACCTATGCGGTGGAGGTGGTGGACGGCACGGTGTGTGTGGACACAGCGGAGAAGCCGGTCATCGATTGAAGCGGGGCGTCCAGGGTCGCGTCGGGCACTCACCACATACTGGTCAGAGGGAACGGCAATCAGGAAGAGGATCGGTGCACGATCTCTTCCTGCACCAACTGGTCGCGTTGCCAGAGCGCCGGGAAACGGCGCGCCCACAGCGCCGCCATGAGCAGGCTGGCCAGGGCGCCAGTCCAGATGGCCGCCGCCGGGCCCATCAGGCCTGCGGCAGCCCCGGCGCGGAACTCACCGAGTTGGTTCGAGCCGATGATGCAAAGCGAGTTGACAGCACTGACTCGGCCACGCATCGTGTCGGGGGTGTCGAGTTGCACGAGGGTCTGCCGGATGACAACGCTGACCATGTCGGCCGCGCCGCCGAGGGTCAGCAGCGCCAGAGACAGCCACAGCGTCGTGGAGAGACCGAACCCCAGCATCGCGACGGCGTACACGCCCACGCTGAGGAACATCGTGCGTCCGACGCCATGGCGCATTGGCCACTGCACGAGCCACAGCGACATCATCAGCGCGCCGACCGCCGGTGCCGCACGCAGCAGCCCCAGACCCGCGCTCTGCAGCTCCAGCACGTCCTTCGCATAGACGGGCATCAGGGCCACGACGCTTCCGAGCATGACCACCAGCAGGTCCAGAGTCAAAGCCCCAAGGATGGCCGGCTGACTGCGGATGTAGCCGATGCCTGCCAGCAGGCTGGACACCGAGCGTGACAGCTGCCGGGACGGCGCGACCGCCAGGCGAACGCAGGCATACAGGGCCGCTGCCGCCAGCTGCAGCACGAAGGCCAGCACCAGGGTCGGCCCCGGCCCCCAGAGCAAGGCCACCCCGCCCAGCGCCGGGCCGGCGATGAACATCGCCTGCGATCCGGCGCTGCTCAACGACAAGGCCCGCGGCAGCAGCGCGGGCGGCACCAGCTGCGGCGGCAGTGCCTGCTGTGCAGTCATCTGGAAGGGCCTTGCCACGCCCTGGACAACGCCGGCCGCCATTACAAGGCCGGCTTCGAGCTGGCCTATGGCCTCGGCGGAGAACAGCAGCAGGCACAAGGCGGCCTGGGCAACCATGACCGCCACGAGCAGGCGCCGCCGGTCGTACCGGTCGGCGGCATCGCCGGCCGGCAGGAACATCACGAGCGAACTCAGGAACTGCAGCAGCCCGAAAAGGCCGAGCATCCACGCGCTGGAGGTCAACTCGTACAGGCGCCAGGCCAAGTACAGGGACACGACCTGGTTGCTGGCGGTGGCGAGCAGCCTGCCGGCCAGAAAGACCATGAAGGGCGTCTGGCCCCGCAGCGTCTGTGCGTCTGTCACCTCGGTCGTGCGGGGCGAAGTGCCGTGGTCGAGGGCCGCCTCGGCCTCAAGACCACCACAGCACCTTCCTTTCGAGCCAATCGGTCAGCTTGACGAACACCAGGGCCAGCAACGAGGTGTAGAGCACCCAGGCGTACATGAAGGAGGTCTGGAAGAACTGGGCGGTGACGGCGATCTGCTGTCCGAGACCCCCCGGTGCACCGAAGAACTCGGAGACGACCACCAAGATCATGCCGAGCGTGACGCCGTTACGAAAGCCCGCCATCAGGTAGGGCAGCGACGCCGGGAAGACCACGCGCACGAAGATCTGGTGCCGCCGGTAGCCGAAAACCCGGGCCACTTCAAGCAGGTGCCGGGGCGTCTGCTTGGCGCCCACGTAGGCGTTGAACAGCATCGGGAACATGACGCCGATGAAGACGATCAGGATGCGCGACAAATTGCCCACGCCCATCAGCATGATGAACACCGGGTAGAGCGCCACCCGTGGCATCGCCGAGAAAAACACCACGTAAGGATCGACGATGTCGCCAAAGCGGCGCCACCAGCCCATGGCCATGCCGAGGATCGCGCCGGCGATGCAGCCGGTCACGACGCCGATCACGTACACGTAAGCCGACTGCCTGAGATGCTCGAAGAACTCGCCGGACTTCACCAGGCTGTAGGCGGAAACCACGATCTCCAAGGGGGAGCTGAGGAAGATCGGGTTGACAAGCTTGTAGTGCGACAGCCCCTGCCAGCCGAGCAGCACGACGAACAGCCATACCAGGCTCCAAACCCAAGCCGGCAGCGGGATACGCCTGGGCCTCACGGCTGTTGCAGCATTTTCCATATGTGCTCGCGCAGTTCCTGGAAGCGTCTCTGGGTGCGGATGTACGGGTCCCGCGGGCGGGGAAGATCGACCTCGACGACCTGCATCACACGCGCTGGGCGCGAGGACAGCACCACCACCCGGTCGCCCAGGTACACGGCTTCTTCGATGTCGTGGGTGACGAGCAGTGCCGCGGTGTTGCCCTGGGAGACCACGGACTGCAGGTCATGCTGCAGCGACTGCCGCGTCATCGCATCGACAGACGCGAAGGGCTCGTCGCACAACAGCAGCGCGGGCCTCGTCGCGATGGCGCGCGCAATGCCCACCCGCTGCTGCATGCCGCCCGACAACTGCTTGGGCACGAAGGTCTCGAAGCCCGCGAGGCCGACGCGCTGGATAGCGTCAGCCACGCGGTGCTCAACCTCCTGAGATGCAAGGCCGAGGGCGCGCATGCCGAAGCTCACGTTCTGGGCCACGCTCAGCCAAGGCATCAGCGACGATTGCTGGAACACCATCGCGCGATCGGGGCCTGGCCCGCTCACCGGCTGCTGCTTGAGCAGCACCTGTCCGGCATCCGCGGTCTCCAGGCCAGCGATGATGCGCAACAGCGTCGTCTTGCCCGAGCCGCTGGCCCCGACGATGGAGATCAGCTCGCCTTCGCGCTGCTGCAAGCTCACGCCGTCGATGACCGTGAGCTTGCCGCTGTCGGTGTCGAAATGCTTGTGCACCTGGACGATGTCCAGGAGCACGGGAGGCACGGCGTCAGGCAAACGACACCCCGAGCTCGTTGAGCACGGCGCGCACCGGCTCCGCCGCGATGAGCCGGTCGCGCGGCATCTGCGCCAGCGGCACGTTCATCGCCCGGGCTGCCTTCTCGATGTCGAAGTCGAAATCGCCGCGCGAGAGATCCATGCGCACCATCCAGTGCGAACGGTGGAGTTCCCAGGACTCCTCGGCCGTCTTCGGGTCCATGCGGTAGGGGGCGCCGGTCATGACCTCGAGCGCGAAGGCCTTGTCCTGGCGCATGCGCACCGTCGCCTTGACCAGGGCGCGCAGGAAGGCGCGTACGGTATCGGGATGCTGGTCCAGGGTGGTCTGCGACGTTGCCCATCCGAGGTTGGCCGCTCCGTTCTTGAATCCCTTCGCGCGCCGCCACTCGTTGTAGTCCACCAGCTTTCGAAAACCCTGCTGGCGCGCACGGCCGAACAGGCTGTCGTTCATGTTGGCGGCGTCGACCGTGTTGGACGCCAGCGCGCCAAATCCGTCGAAGCCCTCGATGCGCGTGACATCCGCCATGGCCAGCCCTGCGTCGGTGAGCAGTTCGTTCCAGACCAGGTCCAGCGTCTCGCCGGGCCGCACAGTCTGGATGCGCTTGCCCTTGAGATCGGCGATCTTCTCGATGCCGCTTCCCGGTCGGGACCAGAAGTTGTAGGGAAGCAGCGTCGACACCATGCCGATCTGCCGGATCGGCGCGTTCTGCCCGACCACGGCGCGGATGACCGTGGAGGCCCCGAGGCCGAAGACGCCCGTGCTGCCGACGGTCAGCTGGGTCACCTCGCTCCAGCTGCGGAAATTGCTCACCGTGGCCTGCAGCCCCTCGGCCCTGAACGCGTCCATGCGCAGCGCCGCGTCGACCGCCGCCGCGTGGTTCAGCACCGTCAGCGGGCGCGCGACGGTGATCGAGGGCCGCGACAGCGCGTTGGCGCGCACATGTGCCGGCAACGCGAGCGCAGCACCCGTGGCCAGGCCCAGCTGCAAGACGGTACGGCGTCGAGAAGAAAAACGGTGTGCCATGAGATGTCTCCTTGTCGTCCGGATGCTCAGGCCAGCGCGCGCGCTGCCTTCTGCTCGGGGGTGTCGTTCCAGGTGAAGATCGAATAGGCGACGGGGTGGACCGCTCCGCAGCGCCCGCAGGTGCGAAGCCGGACATCATCGTTGAAGGCCTTGAAGGCATCCTCCTCAACGGCGTAGAAGCCGGGCAGTCCCACGCGGCCGGTCTCGACCTCGCGGATGTACAGCGGGTTCACGCAGTGGGTGCAGAACCAGGCAAACCGGTCCCGGCGGCCCCGCTTCGGAAAGCCCTCGACGAGGACGGTCACGCGCCGCTGCTCCCCGAGCCGGAGGTTCATCGCCAGCTCCTGCTCGTCGTTGATATGCCAGAAGCCGTAGATGTGCTCGGATCGGTGGGGCACCTGCGGTGGCGTGAACATCATGTCGCGACGCGGCTCGACCACGATGCGGCCCTCGACGATCTTCAACGTGTTGCCTGTCTTCATCCCCAGGCGCGATGGGTCGTTGTCATGGAAGCGCAGGCCGATCAGCATCTCTCCGACCGGAAAGAAGCTGCGGTATCGCACCGGCGCATCGTCGTCGAGCAGGTCGATCACTGTCAGAGTCGCCTTGCGCCCGATGATGTCGCACAGGAAGGCGTAGGTCTCGTCGTCGAGGGCGTCGGCACCCTGCGGGCTGCTGGCGATTTCGTTCATGGAGCGATCCCTTCCGCCTCAGGCCGCGCGCCGGGCGCGCTGGTCCGCGTAGTAGCGCAGCGCCGCCTCGTGATACTCGACCCCCGGGGTCTCGAACATCGCCTGCACGTCGATCGGATAGATCATCGGCGAGTGCTTCAAGGGCATCCATCGGTACTGGCCCTCGATGGTGGCGCGCTTCTCCGCCATCACCTGCGCGATGCGGTAGGCGATCTCCGGGTCGAGGTCGCGACGGCAGATGATGTGCCAGTCAGCCCAATCCAGGCAGTCCACGGAACCGCCCTGGTAGCCGAAGCTCTCTGGCAGGTGGGCCCGGCCGTATCCGTACTCCCGCTCCATCTTGTCCAGCAGATCGGGCTCGAAGGATACGAAGCGCGCGCCGCGCTCGTGAACCAGCTCGAACCACGGCTTGAGCATGACCGCCTCGTGCAGCAGGATGTCGGCCTGACCTTCCAGCACCTTGTTGACGCCCTGGGCCGGTCCGCGGTCGAGCCTCACGAGGCTGCCCCCCCAGGACTGGAGCCGCTCCTCGGTCAGGCCGTAATGGCGAAGAATCTCATGGCATGCGAACGCGACCGAGGCGCCGTCGTCGTCGAGGTCGGCCGCAATGCGCACCGGCAGGCGGCGCGCCGAAATCTCGTGAAGCGATCGGATGTCGACGTGCCGGGCAGCCACACAAGTGAGCCGGTCGTCGTGCTGGAGGCGACCCAGGGTTACCAGGTCCGGGTAGGCCGTGGTGAACGGGCCCTTGCCGAGACGGGCGAGATTGAGGTTGGCCGTCGGAGTGATGATGCCCAGATCCGCCTCGCCACGGCCGACCCGGTGGATGTTGTCGACCACGCCGTTGCCGAGCTTGATGTCCAGGCGAGAACGAAGGTCGAAGTGATCGCGCAGGCCCCATAGGACCCAACCCGCCACCCGGGTGAAATTGGTGATCCCCCAGCAGGTGGAGAACGACAGTTCGATGACACGGCGGCTCATGGGTTCTCCTCGGTTTGGGCAGTGCGGGCGCGATCCAGCGCCCGGGCGATCGCATCGGGGTCGAAATCGAAGTCGGAACAGTTCACGACGCAGACGTCGGAGTCGCGGCCGCGGAGTTGGCATCCGAGCCGAAAGCCCGGCTCCCGGCCCCAGCCTTCAATGAACACCTGCTCACGCGGCCTGGGTTCCTCCACGTCGCCCGAGACCACGATGACCGCGCAGGTGCCGCACAAGGCCGACGATCCGCAGAACCGGCGCCATGGCTGGCCGGCCTCCTGGGCTGCTGCAAGCAGGGACTGGCCCGCCTGCGCGTGGATCTCGACCTGCCGGTTCAGCACACGGAAACGTGGCATACCTCGTCCCCTTCGACTCGTTAGTTGTCGATAGATACTAAGGCAGTTTTGCCAGAAAGAATAGTGTTCCATCGGCAAGAACAAGGACTTCCCGCGCCGCCCCCTGAGGGCGGCAGTGGGGCCAGTCTCGGCGCCTCGGCTAGCCGCCTGGATCGGCGGTCGGTGCGTGCGTGGCTCAGACCGACCGCGGGCTCATCGGCGAGCCTTCGACGTGCCTCTGAGCCTGGGCTCTTGAATCTTCATCGAAGGGTGCTCGAGCCATCGGTGCGGTCAGCGAGCGCTGGTGAGTGTTGGCAGCACGTCGGCATACCATGCGCAGTTGAGCCCCAGCGATTCGTCCTGCGCCTGATTGCGGGTGCGCATGTCCATCCGTGTGGAGTGCACGCCGATCAGTTGCCACGACGGAGCTGACGAGTCGTCCTTGCGACGTCGCCGCACGACCGGTGATCCGCTGCTGCCGCGATGGGTTCGGGCATCAGTCAGGAAGCAGCCTTGTCCCTGGAAGCGCACGCCGTAGGCCGAAGCGATGGACGCACTGCGCGCGACCGCCAGGTGATAGACGGTGTCGTGAAAGCCCAGCGGAAAGCCTGCGATGGTCAGAGCGTCACCGATCGCGATCTGCTCATCCTTGGCGTCGAGGTGGGTCTCGTCGAAGGCTTCGAACCTGGCGTCGGCAGGCAGAGTGTGGGCGGGAATTTCCACTGCGGCGATGTCCACGGTACCACCCGCGTCACGGGCTTCGCGCCATTGCGGCAGGCCTTGGAAGTACAGCGGTAGCGAGACCACCTCGTGCCGTGTCAGGTCGCGCAGGTCGGTGTGCAAGCCGATCTCGATGCGATCAGGGTGGTGAGCGCTCTCGGTATCCAAGAAGACGTGGCGGTTGCTGATCAGAAAGAGCCGGCCGCCATGAAGGTAGAAGAAGCCGCTGGCGCTGGTCAGGGCACAGGCCGCCGAATAGGTGGTGACTCGTGTCGTCGTCAGCAGCAGACCGTCGACCGTGGCGGGCGGCCCCGGATGAATTGGGCTGCAACTGGCTTGGAGCAGGGCTCGGTACCGCGCGAAGTCACGCTCGAAAGTCGCCAGCACAAGGTCTGAGATGTCCGCGTGCAAAAGTATCGTGCGTGCCGCTTCGGCATGAGCGTCGAAGCTGTTCATCAGTTGCATGCGCGCCGGTGCCGAGAGAACCCGGACGACGGCCGGCAACAGCGCGTCGATCACGACGAGACTGCCCTTGAGTTCGCAGATGCGTTCGGTGGCGTCTTGCAGATTTTTCACGGGCAGGTTCCTCGCTCGAAATGAAAAAAGCGCGGACGAGCCGCGCTTTTCTCTGCGGGCGCCGGGCGTGCCCGGCATCCGGCGGTTGAGCCAGGGATCAGCCCAGGCTTCGAATGTTCGATGCCTGAGGGCCCTTCTGGCCTTGGGTCACTTCAAACTGTACGCGCTGGTTCTCGGTCAGCGTCTTGAAGCCACTGCCCTGGATTTCCTTGAAGTGTGCAAACAGATCCTTGCCACCGCCATCCGGGGCAATGAACCCGAAGCCCTTGCCCTCGTTGAACCATTTCACAGTACCGGTTTCGGTCGTCATATCGATTTCCTTTTGAAGTTGCAGGAAGCGTCAGTGCACCCTGCGAAGAAACGCCGAGAAAATCTTCAAAGGGAGAATTCGACTCGACCGCCGGCAGAACAAGAACACCGGAGCGGGAAGAAAAACCTAAGATCAGACAGTCTTGTGCATATCAACCTATACATCATGCATGAAAAGCTCTGCACGCGCTCAGGTTTTGGCCGCGTCGCCCTTGGCGCGTGGCAAGGACGGCTCAGGACCGCCGTGCGGGCACGGGCCGATGATGGGGTGCAGTGGCATGTCCCGACGTTCCCACGAACAGCCCCGCAACCGTGGCGCTAATCGATGCGACCCCGGTCGACCCGAAAACCCACTTTTCCCTTTGGAATCAAGTACGAAGGCCCGCATTTGGCGGGCCTTCGTCGTGGGGTCTGGCGGAGGGAGCGGGATTCGAACCCGCGGTGGGCTGTTAACCCACACACGCTTTCCAGGCGTGCGACTTAAACCACTCATCCATCCCTCCGCAGGGATGCCGCGCGGCGCTGGCTGGCCGGCGGCGCGGGGGTGAGGCCCCCGGGCAAGCCGCGCAGTTTAGCCCACGGGCTGCCAGGCGTGCTCCTGCAACCAGTCCAGGGGCACGAATTCCAGCGCCTTGCGGTGCGTGCTCTCCAGCACCACGGGCGGGGCGCAGCCGGCGAGGTAGGCCTCCTTCCAGCGCAGCGCGCAGACGCACCAGCGGTTGCCCGGCTTCAGGCCGGCGAAGCGGTATTCCGGGCGCGGGGTGATGAGGTCGTTGCCGCGCTCGAACTGGTGGTTCAGGAACTCCAGCGTCACGCGGGCGCAGATCACGTGGCGGCCGGCGTCGTAGGCGTCGGTGCGGCAGCAGCCGTCGCGCAGCCAGCCGGTCAGCGGGTCGTAGGAGCAGGGGACGAGCTCGGTGCCCAGCACGTTCAGGGCGCTCATGGGGCGCTCCGGGGCTGGCGCAGCAGGGTCATCGCAGTGCCGATCAGGGCCGAGACCTCGCTCATGTTGCCCGGCACGATCATGGTGTTGTTGGCCTTGGCGAGCGCGCCGTAGGCGTCCACCGCGCGCTCGGCCACCTTGAGCTGCACCGCCTGCTCGCCGCCGGGCTCGCGGATGGCCGCGGCGATCTGGCGGATGGCCGCGGCGGTGGCCTCGGCCACGGCGGTGATGGCGGCGGCCTCGCCCTGGGCCTTGTTGATCTCGGCCTGCTTCTCGCCCTCGGAGCGGGCGATGAAGGCTTCGCGTTCGCCGGTGGCGATGTTGATCTGCTCCTGGCGCCGGCCCTCGGAGGCGGCGATGAGGGCACGCTTCTCGCGCTCGGCCGTGATCTGGGCCTGCATCGAGCGCAGGATCTCGGCTGGCGGCGTCAGGTCCTTGATCTCGTAGCGCAGCACCTTCACGCCCCAGTTCAGCGCCGCCTCGTCGAGCGCGCTGACGACCGAGGCGTTGATCAGGTCGCGCTCCTCGAAGGTCTTGTCCAGCTCCATCTTGCCCACGACGCTGCGCAGCGTGGTCTGGGCGAGCTGGGTGATGGCGACGATGTAGTCGCTGGAGCCGTAGCTCGCGCGCATCGGGTCGGTCACCTGGAAGTACAGGATGCCGTCGACCTGGAGCTGGGTGTTGTCGCGCGTGATGCAGACCTGGCTGGGCACGTCCAGCGGCACCTCCTTGAGCGAATGGCGGTAGGCCACGCGCTCGACGAAGGGGACGATGAACTTCAGCCCGGGCGTGAGCGTGCGGTCGTACTTGCCCAGGCGCTCGACCACCCAGGCGTGCTGCTGGGGGACGATCTTGAAGCTGCGGGCGACGAAGACGACGGCGACGACGAGGACGACGACGGCGATTTCCATGGGTGGGGTCCTGGGAGGAGTGGGCGGATCGAAAGGGCAGAGGGCCGCGAGACGCGCGCAGCAATGACGCTAGCGTAGCGCCTCGGGCGGCGTCCATGCCCAAGGCACGCCCAAGACCCTGGCGGCGCGAGACGCCGATGCCGCGTTCAGCGTTCCTGCGGCGCGAGATCCAGGCGGTTGCCGTGCACGGCCACGATCAGGTGGGCGCCAGGCCGGGGCTCCCCCGGCGCTGCGTGGCGCGCGGTCCAGGCGGCGCCGCGGTGGCGCACGCGGGCCAGGCCGTGCGCGTCCCAGGCTTCGACGATGACGGTCTGGCCGATGTCGAGGTTGACGTCGGCGTTGGACGCCGCGGGCGCCGAGCGCGGCGCGCGGGCTCGTTTGAAATGCCAGGCCGCGGTGGCGCCGCCACCCACGACGGCGGCTGCAACGATCTGGGCGGTCAGGCCGGCGCCGGCGTGCGCCGCCAGCGCCGCCGCGGCCGCGCCGAGCGCCAGCATCAGCAGGTAGAAGGTGCCGCTGAGCAGCTCGGCCACCACCAGCAGCCCGGCCAGCACCCACCACAGCGTCGAGGCCTGGAAGTCCATCTGTGCATCTCCCGCCACACCGTGACGCCATGCAGTGTAGCGGCGCCCCCTGCAGCCCTACACTGCGCGCCGATTCGTTCACGCCGGGGGCGTCCCGGGCAGGGCTGCAAGATGATCCGCTTTCGCTTTCCCGTCGTCATCATCGACGAGGACTTCCGCTCCGAGAACACCTCGGGCCTGGGCATCCGCGCGCTCGCCCAGGCGATCGAGAAGGAGGGCTTCGAGGTCCTGGGCGTCACGAGCTACGGGGACCTGAGCCAGTTCGCGCAGCAGCAGAGCCGGGCCAGCGCCTTCATCCTCTCCATCGACGACGAGGAGTTCACGCCCGGGCCCGAGCTCGACCCCGCGGTGCTGAACCTGCGCAAGTTCATCGGCGAGATCCGCTTCCGCAACGCCGACATCCCGATCTACCTTTACGGCGAGACGCGCACCTCGCAGCACATCCCGAACGACATCCTGCGCGAGCTGCACGGCTTCATCCACATGTTCGAGGACACGCCGGAGTTCGTGGCCCGCCACATCATCCGCGAGGCGCGCAGCTACCTCGACTCGCTCGCGCCGCCCTTCTTCAAGGCGCTGATGGACTATGCGCAGGACGGCTCCTACTCCTGGCACTGCCCGGGGCACTCGGGCGGCGTGGCCTTCCTGAAGAGCCCGGTGGGGCAGATGTTCCACCAGTTCTTCGGCGAGAACATGCTGCGTGCCGACGTCTGCAACGCGGTGGACGAGCTCGGCCAGCTGCTGGATCACACCGGCCCGGTGGCCGCGAGCGAGAAGAACGCGGCCCGCATCTTCAACGCCGACCACTGCTTCTTCGTCACCAACGGCACCAGCACCAGCAACAAGATGGTGTGGCACCACACGGTGGCGCCGGGCGACGTGGTGGTGGTGGACCGCAACTGCCACAAGAGCATCCTGCACTCGATCATCATGACCGGCGCGGTGCCGGTGTTCCTGCCTCCCACACGCAACCATTTCGGCATCATCGGGCCGATCCCGCAGGCGGAGTTCTCTCCCGAGGCCATCAAGCGGCGGATCGCCGCCCATCCACTGCTGGCCGGGGTGGATGCCGAGTCGGTGCGCCCGCGCATCCTGACGCTGACGCAGAGCACCTACGACGGCGTGCTCTACAACACCGAGACGATCAAGCACGCGCTGGACGGCTACATCGACACGCTGCACTTCGACGAGGCCTGGCTGCCGCACGCGGCCTTCCACCCCTTCTATGGCAGCTTCCACGCCATGGGCAAGAAGCGCGGGCGGCCGAAGGACCAGCTCGTCTTCGCCACCCAGAGCACGCACAAGCTGCTGGCCGGCCTGAGCCAGGCCTCGCACGTGCTGGTGCAGGACGCGCAGAACCGCAAGCTCGACCGGCACCTGTTCAACGAAGCCTACCTGATGCACACCTCGACGAGCCCGCAGTACGCGATCATCGCGAGCTGCGACGTCGCGGCGGCCATGATGGACCCGCCCGGCGGCACCGCGCTGGTGGAGGAGAGCATCCTCGAGTCACTGGACTTCCGCCGCGCCATGCGCAAGGTGGCCAAGGATTACGGGCGCGACTGGTGGTTCAAGGTCTGGGGACCCGACAAGCTGGTGGATCAGGGCATCGGCCGCGCCGAGACCTGGATGCTCAAGGCCGAGGACAAGTGGCACGGCTTCGGTGACCTGGCGCCGGGTTTCAACCTGCTGGACCCGGTCAAGAGCACCATCATCACCCCCGGCCTGGACATGAGCGGTCGGTTCGCCAAGACCGGTATCCCGGCGGCGGTGGTGACCAAGTTCCTGGCCGAGCACGGCGTCGTGGTCGAGAAGACCGGCCTGTACTCCTTCTTCATCATGTTCACCATCGGCATCACCAAAGGCCGCTGGAACACGCTGCTGACCGCGCTGCAGCAGTTCAAGGACGACTACGACCGCAACCAGCCGATGTGGCGCGTGCTGCCCGAGTTCTGCGCCGCTCACCCGCGCTACGAGCGCACCGGCCTGCGCGACCTGTGCCAGAGCATCCACGAGACCTATGCCAAGGGCGGCATCGCTCGGCTGGTCACCGAGATGTATCTGTCGGACCTGCAGCCGGCGATGAAGCCCAGCGACGCCTACGCCAAGATCGCGCAGCGCCAGACCGAGCGCGTGCCGGTCGACCAACTCGAGGGGCGCATCACCACCTCGCTGCTGACGCCGTATCCGCCGGGCATCCCGCTGCTGATCCCGGGCGAGCGGTTCAATCGGCGCATCGTCGACTACCTGAAATTCACGCGCGAGTTCAACTCGGCTTTCCCCGGCTTCGACACCGATGTGCACGGTCTGGTCGAAGAGGAGGACGGGTCGGCCCGACGCTACTTCGTGGACTGCGTGCGCGATTGATCGGCACGATGGGCTGCGCGTCCCGGGCCCGCAGCGTCTGGGGGCATGCGGCCCGGGTGCGTGTCCGCGGGAAGCACGGGCGGGTGCCCGTGTCCCTTGTCGCCGGTCACTCCGCCATGCCGCCGGCCACGCGGCTGAACCCGCCGTCGACGTAGGTGATCTCCCCGGTGACGCCGCCGGCCAGGTCCGACAACAGGAAGGCCGCGACGTTGCCGACCTCCTCGATCGTGACGTTGCGGCGCAGCGGGGCGATGCGCTCGACGGCGTCCATGATCCGGCCGAAACCCTTGATGCCGGATGCGGCAAGCGTCTTGATCGGCCCGGCCGAGATGCCGTTGACGCGCGTGCCCCGGGGCCCCAGGCTCTCGGCGAGGTAGCGCACGCTCGCCTCGAGCGAGGCCTTGGCCAGACCCATGGTGTTGTAGCCCGGCACCACGCGGTCGGCGCCCAGGTACGTCAGCGTGAGCAGCGATGCGCCGGGGTTCAGCCGCGGCGCGGCCGCCTTGGCCATGGCCGGGAAGCTGTAGGCCGAGATGTCGTGGGCGATCCGGAAGGCCTCGCGCGACAGACCGTCGAGGAAGTCGCCCGCGATCGCCTCGCGCGGCGCGTAGCCGATGGCGTGGACGAAGCCGTCGAAACGCTCCCAGCGCTGGCCGAGTTCGGCGAACAGGCGCTCGATCTGCGCGTCGTCGCCGACGTCGCAGTCGAACGTCAGGTCGGAGCCGAAACCGGCGGCGATCTCGGCGATGCGGTCCTTGAAGCGCTCCCCGACGTAGCTGAAGGCAAGTTCGGCGCCTTCGCGATGACAGGCCTGCGCGATGCCGTAGGCGATCGAGCGATGGTTCAGCACGCCCGTGACGAGCAGACGCTTGCCGGCAAGAAATCCCATGCAGTGCTCCGTTCTGGCAAAGCCTCGGAGTTTCCCACGGCGCAGGGCCTGCGCAGGAGGGGCGGGTTGGCCCGATTCCTGCTGTCGGTCGCTTGTCGTGGTATTGCGCCGCGCCTATAATCCGCGCTTCGCTGATTGACAGGTGGGCGGTTTGATCCAGCCCTTTTTTTTTGGGTCCTTCTCCGACGTGCGCGTCGGCACAGTTGCAATTCTGGTGCGTACGACCGAGCGTTCAAAGCCGCATACCCCGCCGCCGGCCCTCCTGGGCGGCGCGTCTGCGCACGACTGCGTCACGCGCACGGTCGAGGGCCTGGGCTTCGAACTCGTCGACCTCGAGCGTGCGCCGCGCGGCTTGTTGCGCGTGTTCATCGACCGTGTGCCGGGCCATGTCTACCCGCAGCCCCAGGGTGCCGGAGAGTTCGTCACGGTCGATGACTGCGAGGTGGTCACGCGGCAGCTGCAACTCGCCCTGGAGGTGGACGCCGTGGCGTACGAGCGGCTCGAAGTCTCGTCCCCGGGGCTGGACAGGCCCCTGCGCAAGGAGGGCGACTTCGAGCGCTTCGCCGGGCAGGCGGTGGACATCACGCTCAAGCAGGTCTACCAGGGGCGCAAGCACTGGCGCGGCGTGCTCGGCCGCGGCGAGCCGACGGGCTGGCGTCTGGCCCTGCAGGGCGACAAGGCGGGCGCCGAGCTCGCGTTCACCCTGGACGAGGTGCGCGAGGCCCGGCTCGTACCCGTCATCGACTTCAAGGGGCGGCGCCGTGCGGCGCCGCCGGCAGGCTGAGAAAGGTCTATCTGGGATGAACCGTGAACTGTTGATGCTGGTCGACGCGATCTCGCGCGAGAAGACGGTCGAGCGTGAGGTCGTCTTTGGCGCGGTGGAGGCGGCACTGGCCTCCGCCACCAAGAAGCTGCACGGCGGCGAAGTGGACATCCGCGTGTCGATCGACCGCGATTCAGGCGAGTACGAGACTTTCCGCCGTTGGCATGTGGTGCCCAACGAGGCGGGGCTGCAGATCCCGGATGCGGAGATGCTGCTGTTCGAGGCCCAGGAGCAGATCGCCGACATCGAATCGGGTGACTACATCGAGGAGCCGATCGAGTCGGTGACGATCGGCCGCATCGGCGCGCAGGCTGCCAAGCAGGTCATCCTGCAGAAGATCCGTGACGCCGAGCGCGAGCAGATCCTCAACGACTTCCTGTCGCGCGGCGACCGCATCTTCGTGGGCACCGTCAAGCGTCTCGACAAGGGCGACATCATCGTCGAGAGCGGCCGCATCGAAGGCCGGCTCAAGCGCACCGAGATGATCCCGAAGGAGAACCTGCGCACCGGCGACCGCGTCCGCGCCTTCATCGCCGGCGTGGACCCGACCTTGCGTGGCGCCCAGATCATGCTGTCGCGCAGCGCCCCCGGCTTCATGATGGAGCTGTTCGCCCAGGAAGTGCCCGAGATCGAGCAGGGGCTGCTCGAGATCAAGAGCTGCGCCCGCGACCCGGGCTCGCGGGCCAAGATTGCGGTGGTCTCCCACGACCGCCGGGTCGACCCGATCGGCACCTGCGTGGGCGTGCGCGGCTCGCGCGTGACCGCGGTCACCAACGAGCTCGCCGGCGAGCGCGTGGACATCGTGCTGTGGTCGGACGACCCGGCGCAGTTCGTCATCGGCGCGCTCGCCCCGGCCAACGTGCAGTCCATCGTCGTCGACGAGGAGCGGCACGCGATGGACGTGGTCGTCGACGAGGAGAACCTCGCCATCGCCATCGGCCGCGGCGGACAGAACGTGCGTCTGGCCTCGGACCTCACCGGCTGGCGCATCAACATCATGACGGCCGAGGAGTCGCAGGCCAAGTCCGCGGCGGAGTCCGACACCGTGCGTCGCACCTTCGTCGACAAGCTCGACGTGGACGAGGAGGTGGCCGACATCCTGATCGCCGAGGGCTTCACCAGCCTCGAGGAGGTGGCCTACGTGCCGCTGCAGGAGATGCTCGAGATCGAGGCCTTCGACGAGGACACGGTCAACGAGTTGCGCACCCGTGCACGCGACGCCTTGCTGACGATGGAGATCGTCAAGGAGGAGAAGGTCGAGGAGGTGTCGCAGGATCTGCGCGACCTCGAAGGGGTCACCCCGGACCTGATCGCCAAGCTGGCCGGTGCGGACGTGCACACCCGTGACGACCTCGCGGACCTTGCCGTCGATGAGTTGACCGAGATCTCGGGCATGGACGAGAGCAGCGCACGCGACCTGATCATGAAGGCGCGCGAACACTGGTTCGCGGCCTGACGCCTGTCCGCAGCACCACAGAACCGCCGTCGCCTGCCCGCCCGCCCGCACTGGCCCCGGAAACCGAAGGACCCCACCCCATGGCCGTGACCACCGTCGCCCAGTTTGCCGCCCAGCTCAACCGGCCGCCGGCCGCCCTGCTCGAGCAGCTGCAGTCGGCCGGCGTTGCCAAGAAGTCTCCCGACGACGCACTCACCGACGCGGACAAGGAGCGTCTTCTCGAGTTCCTGCGTTCGTCGCACGGCACGGCAGGCGCAGACCGCCGCAAGATCGTCCTGACGCGCAAGAGCACGAGCGAGATCAAGCAGGCTGACGCCTTCGGCAAGGCGCGCACCATCCAGGTCGAGGTCCGCAAGAAGCGGACCTTCGTCAAGCGCGACGAACTCGTCGGTGGCGACGACACCGCGATCGCGGCGGCACCTGCCATCAGCGTCGTCGACGAGGCCGAGCAGGCACGACGTGACGCCCAGGCCGCTGCTCAGGCCGCCTTGATGCAACGTCAGCTCGAGGATGCCGAGCGTCAACGCCAGGCCGAGGCCGAGGCGGCGCAGCGCGAGCGCGATCGCCTGGCGGCCGAGGCTGCTGCGCGTGAGGCGGCTGAGCGCGAGGCCGCGCAGCGCGAGGAGGCCGAGCGTGCGTCTGCTGCTGCACGCGCCGCCGAGGAGGCCGAGCGGGCGCGGGCCGCAGCGCTCGCGGCGGCGGCACCGGCTGCGTCGGCAGCGCAAGCGCCAGCGCCGGCTCAGGCCGTGCCTCCAGCGCCCGCGCCGGTCGTGGCCCCGGTCGCAGGCGTTCAGGCTGAACCCGCACCTGCACCTGCACCTGCACCCGCGCCGGTCGCAGAGCCGGCGCGCGCGGGCCTGCGTGTGGTAAAGGCTGTCGATGCCGACGCGGCGGCGCGGCAGGCGCAGGCGGACGCCGATGCGCGGCGTCGCAAGGCCGAGCAGGAGGCTGCGGCGATACGCGAGATGATGTCGCGTCCGCGCCAGGTGCTCACCGCCAAGAAGCCGGAGCCTGCCAAGCCGGTGGCCTCTGCGGCGGCCCCTGCGGAGGCCAGCGCAGGCATCAAGGGGACGATTCACAAGCCCGCCGCCAAGCCGGCGGCCCCTGGCGCGGCGCCGGCGGCTGCGCCCAAGCCGGGCGAGAAGAAGCAGGTCAAGAGCGAGAAGCTGTCGTCCAGTTGGGCCGACGATGCCGCCAAGAAGCGCGCACTGAAGACCCGTGGGGATGCCGGGTCACGGCCGGGCTGGCGTGCCCCGCGGGGCGGGCGCCGTGGCGAGCGCGATGACGACGGCCGCGGCTACGTCGCGCCGTCCGAGACGCCGGTGCAGGAAGTGCACGTGCCCGAGACGATCAGCGTGGCCGATCTGGCCCACAAGATGAGCGTCAAGGCCAGCGAGGTCATCAAGCAGTTGATGAAGCTCGGCCAGATGGTCACCATCAACCAGCAGCTCGACCAGGAGACGGCGATGATCGTCGTCGAGGAGATGGGTCACAAGGCGCTGGCGGCCAAGCTCGACGACCCGGAGGCCTTCACCGAGGAAGAACAGGCAGCGCAGACCGCGGAGATGCTGCCGCGTGCCCCGGTGGTCACGGTGATGGGCCACGTCGACCACGGCAAGACCTCGCTGCTGGACCGCATCCGCAGCTCGCGCGTGGCGGCGGGCGAGGCCGGTGGCATCACTCAGCACATCGGCGCCTACCACGTCGAGACGCCGCGCGGGATGATCACCTTCCTCGACACCCCGGGCCACGAAGCCTTCACGGCGATGCGTGCGCGTGGTGCCAAGGCGACGGACATCGTGATCCTGGTGGTGGCGGCCGACGACGGCGTCATGCCGCAGACCAGGGAGGCCATCTCGCACGCCAAGGCGGCGCAGGTGCCCATCGTCGTGGCGATGAACAAGATCGACAAGCCCGAGGCCAACGTCGAGCGGCTGAAGAGCGAACTCGTCGCCGAACAGGTCGTGCCCGAGGATTTCGGCGGCGACTCGCCGTTCGTGCCGGTGTCGGCCAAGACGGGGCTGGGCATCGACGACCTGCTGGAGCAGGTTCTGCTGCAGGCCGAGGTGCTGGAGCTGACCGCGCCGGCCGAGGCCTCGGCCAAGGGGTTGGTGATCGAGGCCCGGCTCGACAAGGGCCGCGGTCCGGTGGCCACCGTGCTGGTGCAGAGCGGCACGCTCAGGCGCGGCGACGTGGTGCTGGCGGGATCCAGCTACGGCCGGGTCCGGGCGATGCTCGACGAGGATGGCAGGCCCACGCAGGAGGCCGGGCCGTCGATTCCTGTGGAGATCCAGGGCCTGACAGAGGTGCCTTTGGCCGGTGACGATTTTATCGTGCTCAGCGATGAGCGTCGTGCGCGCGAGATTGCGACCTTCCGGCAGGGCAAGTACCGCGAGGTCACGCTGAACAAGCGTCAGGCAGCCAAGCTCGAGAACATGTTCGACAGCCTCGGCGAGGGCCAGGCGCAGACCCTGGCGCTCATCGTCAAGGCCGACGTCCAGGGCTCGCAGGAGGCGCTCGCGCAGTCGCTGCTCAAGCTGAGCACGGCCGAGGTCAAGGTCCAGATCGTCCATGCGGCCGTCGGTGGCATCACCGAGAGCGACATCAACCTGGCCATCGCGTCCAAGGCCGTGGTCATCGGCTTCAACACCCGTGCCGATGCCGGTGCGCGCAAGCTGGCCGAGAACAACGGCGTGGACATCCGCTACTACAACATCATCTACGACGCCGTCGACGAGGTGAAGGCGGCGATGGAAGGCATGCTGGCGCCCGAGCAGAAGGAGGAGGTGATCGGCACGGCCGAGATCCGTACCGTCTTCGTGGCGTCCAAGATCGGCACGGTGGCCGGGTGCATGGTCACCTAGGGCATGGTCACCCGCAGCGCGCGTTTCCGTCTGCTGCGCGACAACATCGTGGTCTACACCGGCGACATCGAGTCGCTCAAGCGGATGAAGGACGATGTGCGCGAAGTCAAGGAAGGCTTCGAGTGCGGCATCAAGCTCAAGAACGTCACGGACATCAAGGAAGGCGACCAGCTCGAGGTCTTCGAGGTCAGGGAGGTCGCGCGTACGCTGTGACCTGGCGGGCGGCTCGCGTGCAGCGCGCCGCAGTGCCGCAGTGCCGCCCTTGGTGCCTGCCTGGGCGTCTTTCGTGCCCAGGTCCGCAGCGTCCTTCGTGTTTTTCCCATGAGGCACAAGAAAGCCATCCCCAACCGCAGCCATCGCGTGGCCGACCAGATCCAGCGGGATCTGGCGGAGCTGATCCGCGAATTGAAGGATCCCCGGGTGGGCATGGTCACGCTGAGTGCGGTGGAGGTCTCCCCCGACTATGCGCACGCGCGGGTGTATTTCTCCTTGCTCGTGGGCGACCCGGTCGAGAGTGAGGCGGCGTTGAACGAGGCGGCAGGCTGGCTGCGCAACGGTCTGTTCAAGCGCTTGAGCATCCACACCGTGCCCACGCTGCGTTTCCAGTTCGACCGCACGACGCAGAGAGCTGCAGACCTCAATGCGCTGATCGCCAAAGCCGTGGCCGACCGGGCGCGGGACGAATGAGCGTGGCCCCGCGTTTGCCACGCCGTCCGGTGCACGGCGTGCTGCTGCTGGACAAGCCGGTGGGCCTGTCCAGTCAGGATGCCCTGTGGCAGGCCAGACGTCTGCTGCGCGCCGAAAAGGGCGGGCACACCGGCACGCTCGACCCCCTGGCCAGCGGGCTGCTGCCACTGTGCTTCGGTGCGGCCACGAAGTTCGCCCAGATCAGCCTGGAGGCCGACAAGGCGTACCGCGCAACGCTGACCCTGGGGGTCACGCGCACCGGGGGCGATCTGGAAGGCGAGGTCCTGCGCGAGCGTGAGGTGCGCGTGGACCGACCACGGCTCGAGGCCGTGCTCGCCCGTCACGTCGGGGTGATCGACCAGATCCCGCCCATGCAATCGGCGCTCAAGCACCAGGGCCGCGCCTTGTACGAGTACGCGCGCGCCGGCATCGATGTCGAACGCGCGCCGCGCCGAGTGTGCATCCACCGCATCGACCTGATCGACTGGCACCTCGACGAAGTCGTGATCGACGTGTCGTGCAGCAAGGGCACCTACATCCGCACGCTGGCCGAGGACATCGGCGAGGCCCTGGGTTGCGGGGCGCACCTGAGTGCCCTGCGCCGTACCGCCAGCGGTGCCCTGCGGGTCGAGCAGGCGGTCAGCCTGCCCGGGCTGGCCGCGCTGTCGGAGCCCGAGCGCGATGCCCTGCTGAGGCCCGTGGACGCCCTGTTGCAGGACTGGCCCCTGGTCCGCCTGGCGCAGGCGGAAGCCGCGCGCTTCCTCTCGGGCCTGCGCCGCCGCGTGGCGCTCGAGGACCGCGCGGCCGTGCGGGTCTACGGCCCCGAGGACCGCGCCTTTCTCGGCAGTGCCCACATCGCCGGCGGCGAACTGATCGCCGACCGGCTTCTCAGCCCCATCGAGGTGCGGTCCCTCCTGACCGATGCCCCCAGCCCATGAACAAGCAGATCCGCAACATCGCCATCATCGCGCACGTCGACCACGGCAAGACGACCCTGGTCGACCAGCTCCTGCGCCAGAGCGGCACCTTCCGTGAGAACGAGAAGGTGGCCGAGCGGGTCATGGACAACAACGACCTGGAGCGTGAGCGTGGCATCACGATCCTGGCGAAGAACTGCGCCGTGTCGTGGCAGGGCACGCACATCAACATCGTCGACACGCCGGGCCACGCCGATTTCGGCGGCGAGGTCGAGCGCGTGCTGTCGATGGTCGACAGTGTGCTGTTGCTGGTCGACGCGGTCGAGGGCCCGATGCCGCAGACCCGGTTCGTCACGAAGAAGGCTCTGGCGCTGGGCCTGCGGCCGATCGTGGTCGTCAACAAGGTCGACCGACCTGGCTCCCGCATCGACTTCGTCGTCAACGCGACCTTCGACCTGTTCGACAAGCTCGGGGCGACCGAGGAGCAGTTGGATTTCCCTGTCGTCTACGCGTCCGGTCTGAACGGCTGGGCCACGCTCGAGCCTGGGGAGACCGGCACCGATCTGGCGCCGCTGTTCGAGACCATGCTGCAGTACGTGCCGCCGCACGACGGCGACGAGACGGCGCCGCTGCAGTTGCAGATCTGTTCACTGGACTACTCGAGCTATGTGGGCCGCATCGGCATCGGCCGCGTCCACGACGGTGTGCTGACCCCTGGCATGGAGGTGGCCGTGTGCGCCGGCACCGATGGGGCGCAGCGCAAGGCGCGGATCAACCAGGTGCTGAAGTTCGAGGGTCTGGAGCGGCGCCAGGCCGACAGCGCCGGCCCGGGCGACATCGTGCTGGTCAACGGCATCGAGGACATCGGCATCGGCGAGACGATCACCAGCCTGGAGACGCCCCGACCGCTGCCGATGCTGCGCATCGACGAGCCGACACTGACGATGAACTTCTGCGTCAACACCTCCCCGCTGGCCGGGCGCGAGGGCAAGTTCGTCACGAGCCGGCAGATCCGCGACCGACTCGACCGCGAGTTGCAGAGCAACGTCGCGCTGCGCGTGTCCGACACCGACGAGGACGGGGTCTTCGAGGTGGCCGGGCGCGGCGAGTTGCACCTGACCATCCTGCTCGAGAACATGCGCCGCGAGGGCTACGAGTTGGCGGTCTCGCGCCCGAAGGTGGTGCTGCAGGAGGTGGACGGCGTGCGCCACGAGCCGATGGAGTTGCTGACCGTCGACGTCGAGGACACGCACCAGGGCGGCGTGATGCAGGAACTCGGCATGCGCCGCGGCGAGTTGCTCGACATGCAGCCCGACGGCCGTGGTCGCGTGCGCCTGGAGTACCGCATCCCGGCGCGCGGGCTCATCGGCTTCCAGGGCGAGTTCCTGAACCTCACCCGTGGCACCGGGCTGATGAGCCACATCTTCGACGGCTATGCGCCCTACCAGGGAGAGATCGGCGGACGCAAGAACGGGGTGCTGATCAGCCAGGAGGACGGCGAGATCGTGACCTACGCGCTGGGCAAGCTCGACGACCGCGGCCGCATGTTCGTCAAGCCGGGGGACCCGGTCTACGAAGGCATGATCGTGGGCATCCACAGCCGCGACAACGATCTGGTCGTCAACGCGGTACGCACCAAGCAACTGACCAACTTCCGCGTCAGCGGCAAGGAAGACGCGATCAAGATCACACCGCCGATCCAGCTGACGCTGGAGTATGCGGTGGAGTTCATTGACGACGACGAACTGGTCGAGATCACGCCCAAGAGCATCCGCGTGCGCAAGCGCCTGCTCAAGGAGCACGAGCGCAAGCGCGCCAGCCGCGAAGCTTGAACGCCGTCGGGGGCCTGGGCTCGGTGCTCGGCCGGGCCGGGCCGCCGAGCCTCAGACGATGCGCTCGCCCGGCGAGGTGATCTTGCGCATCGGCTCGAAGCGCTCGCTGCGCGCCACCAGCGGATGGGTGGCGTCGCCGCCGTCCCAGCGCGGGTCGTCGATGCTCTCGAACACCTCGCGCAGCCGCTGTCCCCATGTGCTGCGGATCATCCCGAAGTAGGGGTTGTGCTCGTCGATGCAGACCACGCGCTCGCTGCGGAAGTCGTCGCGGCGGTAGATGAGCAGGTCCAGCGGCAGGCCGACCGACAGGTTGGATTTCAGCGTCGAGTCCATGGACACGAGCGCGCACTTGGCCGCCTGGTCCAGCGGCGTCGCGGGCGTGAGCACGCGGTCGAGGATGGGCTTGCCGTACTTGCTCTCGCCGATCTGGAAGAAGCAGGTCTCGCGTGTGGCCTCGATGAAGTTGCCGGCGGAGTACACCAGGAACATGCGCATCGCTTCGCCCTGGATCTGTCCACCGAAGATCATGCTGGTGTTGAAGTCGATGCCCGAGGCGCGCAGGGAAGGGCCGTCCTGGTCGTAGACGCGCCGCACCGCGCTGCCGAGCACGCGCGTGGCATCGAACATGCTGGGCGCGTTCCAGATCGTCAACGGCTCTTCGTGCGGACCGCGGTCGAGCTTCTCCACCTGCAGGATCTCACGCACGCTCTGGCTGATGCTGAGGTTGCCCGCGGACAGCATGACCATGAAGCGGTCTCCGGGCTTCTCGTAGATCATCATCTTGCGGAAGGTGCTGATCGCGTCCAGACCCGCATTGGTGCGCGAGTCGGAGAGGAAGACGAGGCCGGCATCCAGGCGGATGCCCACGCAGTAGGTCATGGCGGCAGGGGAACGAGGTTCTTGGGTGGCGCGCGGCCGTGCGGCGGCAGGCGCGGGCCGTGTCAGGCACGGTCGCTAACATCTTCGCATGAACCTCGACCCCGCTTGCGCGCCGACCACTGTGGAGGCCGTTCACATCGTCGACGTCGGCGCCCGTGTCCTGAACGTCTCGGACAAGACCAACTGGTTCTTCCTCCGTGTCGAGGACTCGGCCGGTCGCACCGGCTTTGGCGAGGCCACGCTCATCGGCTGGGAGCCGGTGATGCTGGCGGCGCTGGCGCAGATGGCGCCACGCTGGCGCGGTCTGCGGCTGGACCAGGTGCGCGAGGCCGTGCGCGTGGCGCCGCGTTCCGCCGCGGGCCTGGTGGGGCAGAGCCTGGTCAGCGCCTTCCTGCAGGCCTGTGCCAGCCTGCAGGCCCAGCACCTCGGCGCAGCGCTGCATGCTGTGCTCGGCGAGCCGCACAGGCTCGAAGTCCCGCTGTACGCCAACATCAACCGCGCCACACGTGATCGCTCGCCGGCGGGCTTCGTGCGCACCGCGCTGCGCGCACGCGAGCAGGGCTACACCCGCTTCAAGGCCGCGCCTTTCGATGGCCTGCTGCCGCGTGAGGCGGGCTCGGCGCAAGCGCGGCAGCGCATCCATCACGGCATCGATTGCATGCTCGCGCTGCGCGATGCGCTCGGCCCCCAGGCGATGCTGATGGTCGACTGCTACTGGCGTTTCGACGAGGCCGGCGCGCTGCAGGCCCTGGCCGATCTGGCGCCGGCGCGTCTGCACTGGTTCGAGTGCCCCGTCGCCGAGACCCACGCCCACTGGCCGGCGCTGCGCCGCATCCGCCGTGCCTGTGCCGAGCAGGGGGTGCGCCTCGCGGCGGCGGAGACGCAGATCGGGCTGGAATCCTTCCAGACGGTGTTCGACGAAGGCCTGTACGACGTCGTGATGCCCGATGTGAAGTACTGCGGCGGCCCCTGGGAGATGCTGCGCATCGCGCAGGCCGCGCACCGCGCCGGCGTGGGCTTCTCGCCGCACAACCCGAGCGGGCCGATCTGCACCTGGCACAGCCTGCACGTGGCCGCGGTCGCGCCCGAGTGCGCGATGCTGGAGGTGCAGTTCGACGAGAGCCCCCTGTACGAGCAGGTGCTGGCGGCGCCGCTGTGGCGCGGGCAGGCTGTGCTGCAGGTGGAGTCGTCGGTGCAGGCGCCGCGGCTGGCGCAGGCGGTGCTGGATGCCCATCCGTGGCGCGAGGTGCCGCAGGGGATCGAGGCGCTGCTGGGCTGATCGGCGCGCGCCGCGTCCGGCGCCGCGTCAGGCGCCACCCTCGCGCTGCAGCGCCTTGAGCCGATACAGCGCTTCCAGCGCTTCGCGCGGCGTCAGGGTGTCGGGTTCGATGTCCGCCAGCGCATCCAGCGCCGGATGATGCGCTGGCGGTAGCGCCTCCTGTGCGGCCGGCGGCGCGGCGAACAGGTCGAACTGGGACGACTGCGCGCGCTGCTGATCTTCCAGCGACTCCAGCGTGACCCGGGCCTGGCGGATCAGGGAGGCGGGCATGCCCGCGAGCCGCGCCACCTGCACGCCATAGCTGCGGCTGGCGGGCCCCGGCTCGAGTCGGTGCAGGAAGACGATGTCCTGGCCACTCTCGACCGCGCCGACATGCATGTTCGCCGCGCGTTCGTGGCGTGCCGGGAACTCGGTCAGCTCGAAGTAGTGGGTGGCGAACAGCGTGAAGGCGCGGCAGCGGTCGTGCAGGTGGCCGGCGATGGCCAGGGCCAGGGCCAGGCCGTCGAAGGTGCTCGTACCGCGACCGATCTCGTCCATCAGCACCAGGCTGTGCTCGGTCGCGCCGTGGACGATCGCCGCCGCCTCGGTCATCTCCAGCATGAAGGTCGACTGCGCGTTGGCCAGGTCGTCGGCGGCGCCGATGCGGGTGTGGATCGCATCCACCGGTCCGAGCCGGCAGTGCCGGGCCGGCACGAAGGAACCCATGGACGCCAGCAGCACGATCAGCGCCACCTGGCGCATGAAGGTGCTCTTGCCGCCCATGTTGGGCCCGGTGATGACGAGCATGCGGGTGCGCGCGTCGAGCCGGCAGTCGTTGGCGATGAACTCGGGCGCGTCGAGTTCGCGCAGGCGCTGCTCGACCACCGGGTGCCGGCCGTCCTCGATGTCGATGCACGGGTAGCTGACGAACTCCGGCCGGCTCCAGCCCAGCGTCTGGGCGCGCTCGGCCAGGGCCGCCAGGGCGTCCAGGGAGGCCAGTGCACGGCCCGCTGCCGACAACGCCGCCAGGTAGGGCTGCAGGGCCTCCAGGGTGCGCTCGTACAGCCACTTCTCGCGCGCGAGTGCACGCTCCTGGGCGGACAGCGCCTTGTCCTCGAAGGCCTTCAGTTCCGGCGTGATGAAGCGCTCGGCGTTCTTCAAGGTCTGACGCCGGCGGTAGTCCTGCGGGATGCGGTCGAGCCCCGAGGCCGTGACCTCGATGTAGAAGCCGTGCACCTTGTTGAACTGCACCCGCAGATTGGCGATGCCGGTGCGGGCGCGCTCGCGCAGTTCCAGCTCGATCAGGAAGGCGTCGCAGTTCGTGGCGATGGCGCGCAGCTCGTCGAGTTCGGCGTCGATGCCGTTGGCGATGACGCCGCCGTCGCGGATCAGCACGGCCGGCTCGTCGGCGATCGCGCGCAGCGGCTCGGCCACGGCAGGGTCGGGTTGCAGATCTGCCCGCAGACGCTGCAGCAGCGGCGTCCCCTCTGGAGCGAGGGCGAGCAGGTCCGGCATGGCCTGGAGCGTGGCGCGCAGGCCTGACAGCTCGCGAGGCCGCGCCTGACGCAGCGCGATGCGCGCGGTGATGCGCTCGACGTCGCTGATGCCGCGCAGTCGCTCGCGCAAGGCTTCCAGTCGGCTGTCCATCAACCGGACCAGGGTGTCGTGGCGCTCGGCCGCAGCGGTGCGCGCCCGAGCCGGATGCGTCAGCCAGTGGCGCAGCAGCCGGCTGCCCATGCCGGTGCGGCAGGTGTCGAGCAGCGACAGCAGCGTGGGCGCATCCTCGCCGCGCAGGGTCTGGGTGAGCTCCAGGTTGCGCAGCGTGCTGGGCGGCAGGTCGAGCAGTTCCTGGGCGCGCCCGACTGCAAGGCCCTGCACGTGGGCCAGGGCCTGTCCCTGGGTGTGTTCGGCATAGCTCAGCAACGCCGCCGCGGCTGCGTGCGCTGCCGTCAGGTCCTGCGCGTTGTAGCCGGCCAGCGTCGCCACCCGCAACTGCGCACACAGCTTCCGCAGGCCGAGTGCGCTGTCGAACTGCCAGGGGGGGCGGGCGGTGCGGGCGCAGCGCAGGGCCTGGATCGCCGCCACCGATTGCGTGCCGGCGGATCCGTCGTGCAGCAACTCCGCCGGCGCGAGCCGGGCCAGCCAGCCGGGCAGGTCGCGCTCTGCGCACTCGGTCAGGCCCAGCGCACCGCTGGCCACGCCCAGCCACGCCAGACCGAAGGTCGTGCGCTGGCGGTGCACGGCCAGCACGAGCGTCTCGGCGCGGTCGGCCAGGAGTTCGGCGTCGGTGACGGTGCCGGGCGTGACCACGCGCACGACCTTGCGCTCCACCGGCCCCTTGGACGCGCCCACCTCGCCCACCTGCTCGGCCACGGCGACCGATACACCGCACTTCAGCAGCCGTGCCAGGTGGGTCTCGAGCGCATGCACCGGCACGCCGGCCATGACGACCGGCTCGCCCGCCGACTGCCCGCGCGTGGTCAGCGTGATGTCGAGCAGGCGGTGCGCCTTGCGCGCGTCGTCGAAGAACAGTTCGTAGAAGTCCCCCATCCGGTAGAAGACGAGGATGTCCGGATGCTCGGCCTTGATGCGCAGGTACTGCTGCATCATCGGGGAATGGCCGGCCCAGCGGTCGGGACCCTGGGCGTCGGCCGCCGCGCCACCCGGTGCGGCATGGCCAGGCGTCGACGGCCCCGATGGGGTGTGGCTGGCGCCGGAGGTCTCGGCGGAGATGGTCATGGCGCGTCCCACAGCCGCCTGAACCGTGAAAACCCCGTGGCGGTGACCTCGATGCGGGCCACGGGCGCGGCCCTCATCGTTTGCGCGTCGCAACGCTGCGCGCCCCGCCGCGCCACAGGATACGGGAAACGATGTCGCATCAGGCGGTCGCGCACCTCAGGCGCGGGCCTTGGGCACACGGCCCATCAGGAAGAACTCGTCGTTGGGACGCATGCCGGTGACGTTGGCCATGCGGTTGGACATGCCGAAGAAGGCCGTGATCGCGGCGATGTCCCAGGCGTCCTCGTCGCTGAAGCCGTGCTCGCGCAAGGCGGCGAAGTCCGCCTCTTCGATCTCGTGGGAGCGCTCGCAGACCTTCAGCGCGAACGTCAGCATCGCACGCTGGCGCGGCGGCAGGTCGGCCTTGCGCCAGTTCACTGCCAACTGGTCGGCGATCAGGGGCTTTTTCTCGTAGATTCGCAGGATGGCGCCGTGTGCAACCACGCAGTAGAGGCACTCGTTGGCCGCCGACGTCGCGACGACGATCATCTCGCGCTCGCCCTTGGAGAGACCGCCGTCCTTCAGCATCAGGGCGTCGTGATAGGCCACGAAAGCGCGCCATTCGGCAGGCCGGTGCGCGAGCACGAGGAAGACGTTGGGCACGAAGCCGGCCTTGGTCTGGACCTCGAGGATGCGTGCACGGATGTCCTCGGGCACGCCGGCAAGCTCCGGGACCGGGTAGCGTGAGATGGGCGGCATGGTCGGTTCCTGTGGCTCGGCTCGGGCGGGTCCCGGGGCTGCGCCCGGGGGCGGGACGGAGGCCGGATTATCTTGCGCAGACGCACCTGAAGCCCTGCCGGCGCGCGCATGCTTGCCCGCGCCGCGGCGAAGGAGGTCGACGACCGGCCTAGAATGCGGTGCATGTGGTCGCGTCGCCGTTTTGTCGGATCTTTGGGTATCGGGCTGTGTTTGCCTGCGGCTGCACAGTTCAGGGTCGAGATTTCCGGCATCGGCGCGACGCGGATCCCGGTGGCCATCGGCGCGTTCAGCGGCGAAGCCGGTGTGCCGGTCGCGCTGTCGGAGGTCGTGCGCGCAGACCTGGAGCGCAGCGGCAGTTTCGCGACCCTGAAGCCCCCCATGGCCCTGGACGAGCGCACCCCGCTTCCCCAGGACCCGCTGCGTGCGCAGGGCGCGGATGCGCTGCTCGTCGGTTCGGTCAACCGGGTGGCCGGTGGCAAGTTCGACGTCCGGTACCGCCTCTGGGACGTCATTCGCAACG
>Ga0169931_10001696_pt1 | contig 36273 bp, 40 predicted proteins | sample Kivu_15m_20L_FD_129675 | JGI IMG/M metagenome (GOLD analysis project Ga0169931, IMG submission 129675) | Freshwater microbial communities from Lake Kivu, Western Province, Rwanda to study Microbial Dark Matter (Phase II) - Kivu_15m_20L... | ecosystem: Environmental > Aquatic > Freshwater > Lake...
ATAGGCCGTGAAGGCCTCGCCGCCTCGCCGGAAGCGGTCGAGTTCGGCCCGGGTGGTGACGCAACGACCGTGCTTGGGCAGGCGCGGGCCGAACACGTAGGTGACGAGCACCAGTTGGTCCTCTTCACAGATCGGACAGGGCGAACTGGTGGGCGTGCCCAACTGCCGAGCGGCGCGGATCAACTCGGGGTGTGCGTCGCACACCTGGTCACGACGTAGGCGGCCACGGTGGTACTCGTTGATGAGATGACGTCGGGCCAGGCGGTGATCCACCGAACCAGCGCGGTTCATGGCTCCCTGCAGCGACTGTTCGCTGAACGTCATGCCGGTCGAGACTACCCAGGCGTATGGTCGAGGTACGAAGGACCCGACGGGATATCCGCCACCCGGCGCCTACGACCGGGCACACTGGTCTCGTGAGCACGGGAGCACCTCGGATCTGGTATGGCGACGACGTCGCGGACGACACCGACCTTCGCCTGTGCGGCGACATGTCGGGCAGGCGGGTCATCGAGTTGGGCATCGCCCCTCACCGGGCCAATGCCGTCGAGTTCGCCGTCCAAGGGGCCAAGGCGATCGCACTCGATCCATCGGCCGAGCGGATCGCTCAGGTACGACGCGCTGCCGAGACCGCTGAGGTCCAGGTCGAATGCCACGTGGGCGACTTCGCCGACCTGGGCTTCGCCACCAGTGGTTCGGTGGATCTGGTCGTCTCGAGTCACCGTCTCGCCGAGGCCGACGACCTCGCCCGGCTGCTGCGCCAGGTACACCGCGTGCTGCGCCCGGACGCCCCGTTCGTGGTGGCGGTACCCCACCCGGCGGCCGCCATGCTGGGACCCGACGGCCAGCAGGTCGAGCGGTCCTACGGCGACGGTGCGTTCGCCGTGGCGAGATTGTTCACCGCGCTGCTGCGCGCCGACCTGCGCATCGATGTGGTCCACGAACTGCGCACCGCCCCATCGGCCCCGGTGCCGAGCACCCTGGTGGTCAGGGCTCGCAAGCTGGGTGTCTGAGCGTCGGGGCCCTCAGCGGTTGAGGGCGTCGACGAACGGCTCGAGCAATTCGGCGGGTCGGGGGCGACCGAACAGGTATCCCTGGGCACGAGGACACCCGATGTCCCGCAGTCGTCCGAGCTGCAAGGGCGTCTCGACACCCTCGGCCACCACGCTCAGGCCCATCGACGCTCCCAGTCGAACCACGGCCTCCACGATGGCCGAGTCCCCGACGTCGAGTCCCAGTCCGGTCACGAAGGCCCGGTCGATCTTGATGGCCTCCACCGGGAACCGCTTGAGATACGTGAGCGACGAGTAGCCGGTGCCGAAGTCGTCCACGGCCAGGTGGAGGCCCAACCCGCGCAACGCCCGCAGCGACGTGGTGGCCGAGTGGACATCGGACATGAGCGCCGACTCGGTGAGTTCCAACCACAGCACATCGGCATCGAGGCCCGTCTCGGCCAGGGCCTCCGCCACGATGTCGACGAACCGGGGGTCGATCAACTGGCGTGCCGACACGTTCACCGACATCGACAGGGTGCCGGTGTGGGCGAAGGCCGAGTCATGCTGCCACTGGGCCAGTTGAGCGAGCGCCGAGCGCAGAATGTTTGCGCCCAGATCGCCGATGAGGCCGCGTTCCTCGGCCATGGGAAGGAAGGCATCGGGTGTCAGCAGCCCGCGGTCCTCGTGTCGCCACCGGGCCAATGCCTCGAAGCCGATCAATCGACCCGTCACGAGGTCGATGATGGGCTGGAAGTACGGCACCATCTCGTTCCGCTCGATGGCCATGCGCAGTTCGTGACGACCGAACAGGGCCCGCAGTTCGGCGGTGCGTACCTCGGGCGTCGCCACGACCACTCGATCGCGCCCCAGTTCCTTGGCCCGATGCAGGGCGGCATCGGCATCGCGCAACAGGTCGTCGAGGCGAACCTCGACCGATGGATCAGCCACCGCCACCCCGACGCTGCACGTGACGTCCAACACCAGATCGAGGTCGGCGAACTCGACGGCCGCCGAGAGTGCCCGGCGCACCCGTTGCGCCACGAGCTCGGCGACATCGACCCCGGCATGGCGGAGCAGGACCGCCAACTCGTCACCACCGAAGCGGGCCACCACATCGCCGGGCCGCACCGACGACGACAGGCGTTGGCCCATGACCCCCAACAACTCGTCGCCGACGGTGTGGCCCAGTGTGTCGTTGACCATGCGGAAGCGATCGAGGTCCACCAGGATCACCGCCACCGGACCCCGGTCAGATGCCGTGAGCGCCCCAGCGACGGCCTCCAGGAAACTGCGCCGTCCGGTCAGGCCGGTGATGCGGTCCACGTCGCTCGTCACGGTGGCGACGCTAATCGGACGGATCAGGGACGGCCTTGCACCAGTGAGAGGAAGGCCCGGAACACGACCTCGGCCAGCGCCTCGGGGTCGGGGGTCTCACCGAAGTACTCCTGCAGCACCACCCCGAACGCGATCGACTCGAGGAACGTCGCCACGGCACGAGGGTCGAGGTCGAACGAGACCACGCCGAGGCCCTGTGCCCGGACCACGAGTCGATGGACGTCCTCCATGATCCGGCGTTCGAGTTCCATGACGGCTGCTCGCAACTCGGGCCGGGACTGGGCCGCCGCAAGCACGTTGATCCGAACGAGGCGGATCGCCTGGCGTTGCGGATCGGCGATGGTGCGGGCGATGTCACGCATGATGTCCACGAGCACCGTGGGATCGGTGGCCTGCGTCTCGATCTGGTCGAAGGCCTGAGCCATGGGGGCCGTGAAACTGCGCGGCTGACGCTGCAACCGGGCGAACTGTGCCGCCCGGATCAGGCCGTCCCGGTCACGGAAGTGGTGGTAGATGGCACCATACGACACGCCCGTGACGGCGCTGATGTTGGCGATCCGCACGGCGCTCTCACCCTCGCTCTCGAGCACCCTGATCGTCTCCTCGATCACGGCGTCGATCGTGTCGACAGCCCGTCGTTGGACCGCCCTCTGGCGCGGAGGCCGTTTGGGCAAGAGATGTGCGGACTCGGGTGCGCTCATGACACGGCGTCCGGTCGGTGCTGCGCCCACCAGTCGTCGAGTCGACGACGGATCTGCTCGTCCCCGAGCAGGCCTTCCTCGAGGCGGATCTCCATGAGCATGTCGAGGGCCTTTCCGACCACGGGGCCCGGCTTCACACCCAGGAGTTCCATGACCTGAAGGCCGTCGAGTTCCGGTCGCAGTTTCGACAACTCCTCGCGAGCGGCCAACTCGGCGATACGGACCTCGAGTTCGTCCATGCGACGCCCGAGCATGGCCGCCTTACGCTCATTGCGCGTGGTGCAGTCGCACCGCGTGAGCACGTTGAGTTCGGGTAAGAGCGGGCCGGCGTCACGCACGTAGCGGCGCACAGCGGCGTCGGTCCACCCCATCTGGTAGGTGTGGAAGCGAAGGTGCAGCGCCACCAGTTCCGTGATCGCCTCCACGTCGGCGTTGCTGTAGCGGAGTTCCTGGAGACGGTTCCTGGTCATGCGGGCCCCCACGATCTCGTGGTGGTGGAACGTCACTCCCTTACCCGCCTTGACCGAACGGGTGCGGGGCTTGCCGATGTCGTGGAACAACGCCGCCAACCGGGTGATGCGGAAGTCGAAGTCGGGCTTCATGTCGGGGCGAACGTTCTCGACCACGGCGAGCGTGTGCGTGAGCACGTCCTTGTGGCGGTGAATCGGGTCCTGCTCCAGACGCATCGTGGACAGTTCGGGGAAGAACTGATCCGTCAGGCCGGTGTCGATGCAGAACCACAGACCTGCGGCGGGGTGGTCGAGCGTGAGCAGTTTGTCGAACTCGTCACGTATCCGTTCCGCCGACACGATGGCCAGCCGGGGTGCCATGTCCCGTACTGCAGCCACCAGTTCGGGCACCGGTTGCAGCCCGTACCCGGAAAGGAAGCGTGCTGCGCGCAGCATGCGCAGTGGATCGTCGCTGAAACTCTCCTCGGGCGACAACGGGGTGCGCAGCGTGCGGGTCACGAGGTCGGTGGCACCGCCGAAGGGATCGACCAGCGACGGCGTGGCGGTGGTCAGCTCGAGCGCCATGGCGTTGACCGTGAAGTCCCGCCGCGACAGATCGATCTCGATGGCGTCGGCGAAGGCGACGTCGGGCTTCCTCGACTCGGGCCGATAGGCCTCCGCTCGGTGGGTCGTGATCTCGAAGGTGATGCCACCCCGCTTGGCCCCGATGGTGCCGAAGCGTTCTCCCTGGCTCCAGATGGCATCGGCCCAACCATCGAGCAGTCGCTTGATCACGGCGGGTCGGGCGTCCGTGGTGGCATCGAGATCGACGCCGGCGGTGGGGCGGCCGAGCAGCAGGTCACGCACCGGACCCCCCACCAGATACAGCCGATGGCCAGCGTCGGCGAAACGCTGGGTGAGGGGTGCCATGTCGTCGAGCACCGGTCGAAAGCGGTCGGGAATCACGTCACCACAGTCCGTGCTCGTACCAGAAGGCGCGGACCGCCTCGACCGCACCGGCGCCCGGACCCCCCGAGGTCAGGGGCTCGGGCAGCAGCGTCCGATCGGCCAGGGCACCCAGCACAGCAGCGGTGCACAGGCGAAGGGCCTCGAGGTCGTAGCCACCTTCGAGCACCACCAGTCGCCGACCGGCCGGTACCAGTGTCATGAGACGCTGGGTGATCACGGCGTAGTCGCCCGCCGACAGGGCGAGATCGGTGATCGGATCGGCCGCATGACCGTCGAAGCCGGCGGAGATGATCAACCAGGTGGGAGCGAAGCGTTGGACCACCGGCAACACCACTTCGCCGACGGCTCGCAGATACACATCGCCGGTAGTGCCCGGCGGCAGGGGGATGTTCAGTGTGGTCCCCACTCCGTCGTGATCGCCCACCTCGCGCACCGATCCCGTGCCGGGGTACAGAGGCCACTGGTGCAGCGAGATGTACAGCACGCGCGGATCGTCGTAGAAGACCGCCTGCGTGCCGTTGCCGTGATGGGCGTCGTAGTCGACGATCACCACGCGCTCGCCCTGCGCCACCAGGCTGGCGGCGGCCACCGCCACGTTCGACACCAGACAGAACCCCATCGCCTGATCGCGTGTTGCGTGGTGTCCCGGGGGCCGCACGGCGCAGAACGCCGCCGAACCCGCACCCCGTTGCAGCGCCTCGACAGCACTCAGGCAGGCACCCGCCGCCATCTCGGCGGCGTGCCAACTGCCAGCGGAGGCGACCGTGTCCGGATCGAGACGCCCGCCCCCGTGCGTCGCCAGGTCGCGCATCATGTCGAGATGTGCCTTGGGGTGCACCCGTTGCAGCTCGTTCGCCGTGGCGGGCCGCGGTTCGACGGGTACCAGCCACGGCGCCACCTCGACACGTGCCGCCCCGTCGAGCACGGCCTGAAGACGCTCAGGGCGCTCGGGATGGCCGCGCCCGGTGAGGTGGTCGAGGAAGGCGGCGTGAGTGGCGAACAACACGGACACGGTGGAACCAGGCTAACGGCTGAGGGCCTTCCTGTGGCCAAAAAGGGGGCTACCGTGCCCATGCGATGGCGTTTCCGGTCGAACCACCGACACCTCAGCGGCCTGCGGTCGACCTCGTGAGCGGGGCTCGGCTGGTGGCCCGGGCACGTCCATGGACACCGGATCCCCAGGTCGCCCTCCTGACGATCCTGGACCCGCGGCCAGTGGCACTTGCCGTGGACGTCCCCACCTGGCTGGCCCGGCTGGCAGACGAGGGCTACCGCCGGGTCCACACCTCGGCGATCTCCCCGGCCGCCGCCACCGTGTTCGAGCGATACGGCTTCGCCGTCGTGCAGGAGTTGGTGGTGCTGGGTCTGGGCCCCGTGGCGCTGTCACGCTGGGCCGACCACCGCGCCGAACGGCCCTGGCGGGTGCGAACCCTGCGTTGGCGCACCGACGCCCTGCGGCCCCGGCGCGAGGTCAAGCGCGCCCTGGAGATCGACCGCGAGGCATTCGGCGATCGCTGGTGCCTCGACCTACACGGCTGGCGCGACGCCGTGCACGCCACCTCGGACCGTCGTGTCACGGTGGTGGAACACGACAATGACCTCGCCGGATTCGCGATCACCGGCACACAGTCCGATGACGCGTTCCTGCAGCGCGTGGCCGTGGCACCCCATCTGCATCGACGCGGTGTGGCGCGGGCACTGGTCGATGATGCGATCGGCTGGGTGGCGCGTGGCAGACGACGTCAGGTGTTCGTGAACACGGCCCACGACAACACCGCCGCACTGGGGCTCTACCAGTCGATGGGCTTCCAGCGGCGCCCCGCGGGTCTGGTGGTACTCGAGGGCACCACGCAGGGCGGTTCCGAGGTCGGGCGCTGATGCGGCGGCGTGGCGCCATCGCAGCCTGGGCGATCATGGGTGTCGCTGCCCTGGTTCCGGCGGCCCAGGCGCCATCCGTTCACGCCCAGACCGCCGACGCACCTGTCAGGCTTCGCGTTCTGGTGAACCCACTCGATGTCCGACCCGGCGAGGTGCTGGGCATGATCGTGGTCCTCGAGGGTTCGGTTCCCGAGGATGCCTCGGTGGTCGTGCGCGTCTACGACCCCGTGACCGACCGGTCGACGCTTCGCACGGCGTTGGCCGGTGACGCCGGCCCCACACGGGACCGCATCACCCTGGCGCTCGACGAGATCCCGCGTACCCCCTCCGGTTACCTGGACCTGCGCATACCAACGACAGCAGGACCGCTGCAACGAGGCCTGCTGCGCCTTCCGACGGCCGGCGTGCATCCCGTGAGCATCGAGGTGCGTGACCCAGCAACCGGGCGCCCGGACGAACCGGCGCTCGCCGAGGTGATGACCCTGGCCCATGCCGTCGGCGACACGACATCGGGCGCCGACCTCGCGGTGTCGTACGTGACCGCCCTGACCGCCCCACCCGCTCGGCAACCCGATGGTTCCGTCACCTTCGACCCGGCGGTTCGGGACTCCCTGACCAACCTGGTCGATCTCATGGAGCGCACCGAAGCGGCGTTCTCGGTGGCGTTGCCCCCCGAGTTCGTCGAGGCCCTCTCGACGGGTGAGGACGCCGACCGGGCACTGTACGACCGCCTCATGGCAAGCCTCGGCACACGGGAGATCATCGCCACACCGGCCGTGACCCTCGACCCCGCCACGGCGGTTCGCAGTGGCCTCAGCGATACCTACACGACACTGCTTCGCCGTGGGGAAGACGTCATCTCGGCGTTGGCCGGCCGCGGCGGTGTGCAGCGAACGGTTCAGGTGGTGAACGACACCCTCGACGTCGGCGGTGCCGTACTCATGCGCGACCTCGGCACGCGCTCGGTCGTCGTGACCCCCCGGGCACAGGCGATGTGGGACGGACTGGTCGAACTGCGTGACGTGGTCGATACGACCTCCATGGTCAGCCTGCCTCTCGGCCGGGACAGCGAGATGCCGGCCGCCCTCGTCGACCCCGCGTTGGCTCGGCGACTGATCGATGGCGAGGGCTCGCCGTCGATGACTGCGCTCGGGATCGTCGCCGAACTGCTGGTCATCCGCTACGGCACCCTCGCTCGGCTCGGTGCCGATGTCGACCCGTCAGCGGTGCCCTCCGTGCTGTCCCGACGCTCGATCAGTCTGTCGACCCCCGACGGTCGGCCGGGCCGTCCCGAACTGTTGGCCGCCGTGCTGGACCGTATCGACGCGACGGCGGGCCTGCGCACCGTGACGGCATCGCAGGCAGGAGCCACGACCGGACTGGCGATCGCCAACGGTCTGACCGTGCAACTACCCCTGCCCGAGGCGGCCGGTGACGACCTCTCGGCGCGTGCCGACACCCTGTTCATGCTGTCCCTCGACGCCTACACCGTCGCCTCGATGCTGCCCGAAGGCGACCCCCGCCCGACCGTGTGGTCGGATCAGGTGTGGCGCCTGGCCGCCCGCGACCTCCAAACCGACCAGGTGGAGGCGGGCCTGGATCTGGTGAGGCGCCGTCTGGAGGAAGTGCGGGGCGCCGTCACCGTGCCGTCGCTGAGCGACATCACCCTGGGTGGCCGACGCAGCACCATTCGGCTCAGACTTCGCAACGATGCCACGTACGACATCAGGGTCGCGGTGCGCCTCGAGAGCGCCAAGTTGTCGTTCCCCGGCGGGCAGGAACTGGTGATCGTTCCCGGCAGTTCCACGGCCGATGTCGAGATACCCGTCGAGGTCCGCAGTAACGGACGTTTCCCCGTGGCGGTCACCCTGCTCACACCGGAGGGCGATGTGCCCCTGGGCGCTCCCGTCGAGTTCGCCGCCCGCGCCACGGCCTTGACCGGGCTGGGTCAGGTGGTCACCGTGGCCGGTGGCCTGGTGCTGGCATCCTGGTGGTTCCGACACGGCCGGGCCCGACGGCGGGCCCGGCGAGCGCAAGGAGTCACCACGTGACCACACCGGACACCGCCGGCGACTCGCACCGGGTTCGCATCGTCACCGACAGCGCCTGCGACCTACCCGTCGACGTGCTGCAGTGTTGGGACATCATCTCCGTTCCCCTCAGCATCCGCATCGACGGCCGCGACTACGTCGATGGTACCGATCTGGACACTGCGGCCTTCTGGCAACGGGTGGCGGCCTCGAGCACGCTGCCCGAGACGGCTGCACCGGCACCGGGAGATTTCGCCACCGCCTTCGCACGAGCCGCTGACGAGGGCGCATCGGGCATCGTGGTGATCACCCTGTCGGGCGACCTGTCGGGAACGCTGTCCAGTGCCCTGGTGGCCGCACGGGATGCCGCTCTGCCCATCGAGGTCGTCGACAGTCGCTCCGTGACCATGGGGCAAGGCCTCACCGTGATGGCCTGTGCCCAAGCTGCCCGGGACGGTGCGCCACTCGACACGGTCGCCTCCCTGGCACGCGATCTCGCCGGGCGCACCCGGGTGCTCGGCGCTCTGGACGCCCTCGAACACCTGCGACGCGGCGGTCGTATCGGTGGCGCACGCGCCATGTTGGCGTCGGCATTGTCGATCAAGCCGCTGATCGAGGTACGCGACGGCCGGGTCGAGGAGGGCGGGCGGCAACGCACGCGCTCCAAGGCGTTGGCCTGGCTGGTCGACCAGGTGCGTCAGAGCCCACCGATCGAACGCCTGGCGGTGCTGCACGCCCAGTGCGGTGATGTCGACGACTTCGTGGCATCGCTGCGGGCGTTGGGGCGCCAGGACCTGGGAGAGCACCTGTTGATCGGCGATCTGGGTGCCGTGGTAGGCACTCACGCCGGGCCCGGAACCATCGGGGTCGCCTTCCATCTGGCACACGCTCCGACGACCCCATGAGATGCCCCGTTCGCGGGCGGCCGCCCCACTAGCGTTCGGGTCGGTCATGTCAGAATCCCCCCGCGCCTCAGATGTCCCGCACGTGGTGTTGGCTGGGCGCTATCGCCTCGAGCGGCTGATCGGGCAGGGCGGTATGGCCGAAGTGTGGGAGGCGCGTGACACCGCCTTGTCACGGCAGGTCGCCGTGAAGTTGCTGAAGCCACAACTGGCCCATGATCCCGTGGTCGGCGAGCGCTTCCGGCGGGAGGCGGTGGCCGCCGCCAAACTGAACCACCCCAACGTCGTCGCGGTGCACGACACCATCGACGACGGCGGTCGACAGGCCGTCGTGATGCAGTTCGTCAAGGGACGCAGTCTGCGTCAGGTGCTCGACGAGCAACGTCGGCTCACCCCCGAACTGACGTCGCACGTCGGTATCTGCGTCGCAGCGGCACTGGACGCCGCCCACCGGGCCGGACTGGTGCACCGGGACGTCAAACCCGCCAACATCCTGTTGACGCCCGACGGTCGCGTGTTGTTGACCGACTTCGGGATCGCCAAGGCGATCGGGGGCGGCGAACACGACCTGACCAGCGAGAACATCATGATGGGAACCGCCAAGTACCTGTCTCCCGAGCAGGTGCGCGGCAATCCCCTCGACGGCCGGTCCGACCTCTATGCCCTCGGTCTGGTGTTGTACGAGTGCCTCGCCGCGCAGGTGCCCTTCCTCGGCGACACCGACGCTGCCACAGCACTCGCACGCCTGCAGCGCGATCCCACCGATCTGGCGCGCCTGCGGCCCACCCTGCCGCGCGAGCTCATCGACACCATCCATCATCTGCTGGCGCGCGAACCGGCGGATCGCCCTGCGAACGGGGCGGCGGTGCAACGGGTGCTCACGCCCCTGGCGGCAGATTCACGACTCGTTCCCCCACCACCGCCCGTCGACGTGGCACGACCGGTGGCCCCCACCCCGGTGGAGACGGCCCGACCGGACGTCGCGCCCAGGTCACGGCGGGGCATCCCGATCCTGCCCATGGCCGGACTGGTCGTCGTCGCTGCACTGGCAGCCGTGCTGTGGCGTGTCTGGGCCAGCGAGAGTACGACGGCCGAGGACCCGGTGGTCACCGCTGCGCCCGACGTGAGCGTGGCGCCACCACCCGACGCCGCGTTCGTGAGCGTGCGGACGCTGCGGTCGTACGACCCCCTGGGGGACGGGACCGAGGCCGACGACCAGTTGGGCTTCCTCGTGGACGGCGACCCCAGCACAGCCTGGACCACCGCCTGTTACGAGTCCCGGTACCTGGGGGCCAAGGCGGGCGTGGGGATCATCATCGAGTTGGACCGGGCTCCCTACGGCCCCATGTCGATCAGCGTGGACAGCGCCCCCTGGCAGGTGCAGGTCTTCCTCGCCGACGAGGTGCCCGAGCAACTGGAGGGCTGGGGAGCACCCGTGGGGAGCGACTTCTCCACCGAGCCCCGCACCACCACCGTCATGCTGGACGGGGAGGGACGCTTCGCTCTCGTCTGGCTGCGCGAGATCGGCCGGACCGACGTGTGCGCCGCCACGACCCCGTTCCAGGGCCGCGTGTCGGAGATCAGCCTCGACGCGGTGGGGTGATGTCGCCCGCACCCACGTCCTGGGACGGTCCCGACGAGACCCTTGCGGCCGCCCGACGCGGTGACCGCCGGGCGTGCGACGTGCTGCTTCGGGAGCATCAACCCATGATCTGGGCCGTCTGTCGGCGGATCGTCGGCGATGACCACGGTGCGGCCGATGCCGCACAGGAGGCGTTGATCGCCGTGGTGCGAGGCCTCAGTCGCTTCGACGGGCGCTCGAACGTGCGCACGTGGATCTACCGCGTGGCGACCAACGCCGCCCTCGACGAGTTGCGGCGACGGCGCCGACGTCCGGAGACCGCACCCGAGGAGGTGTTGACGACCATGGTCGATACGGCCGGTGCAGGGCCCGGCCTCGTGGACGATCGCCTGCTCGTGGACGCCGCTCTGGCGGATCTTCCCCCGGAGTTCCGGGCGGCCGTGGTGCTTCGCGATCTGGTCGACCTGGACTATGCCGAGATCAGCGACATCCTGGGTGTGCCTCCGGGAACCGTCCGCTCGCGCATAGCGCGGGGTCGCCGGGCACTCGCCCGCCGACTTGCCGGCCACGACGGGAACCACACACCCGACGACGGGCGTCCAAACGAGCGTCCCGACGACGGCCCGACCGGGGACACCGCGCTGCCATGAACGACTCCCCCACTCCCCACGACGATCACGACGACACGCTCGAGTTCGATCCAGCAGTACGCGAGCGGATCCGAGCCGCGCTCCGTGATGTGACGCCACAGGAGACCGGCGACGCCCACGCAGCCCGCGAGGCGGCGCTTGCGCAGTTGACCACTGGCCCCGCACGCCGCCAGTCGGCGTGGCTCATCGTGGCGGCCGCTGGCATCGTGGGCGTCCTCGGGGTCGCCGTGCTGGATCGCGGGCTCGACGGCCCCAGCCCGTCGGCCGTGACCCAGGACGCTCCGGCGGTCCCCTTCCAGGCGCCCCCGATGGCGGAACAACTGGCGGCTGCCGACGCCGCCCCGCCCGTGGCGGCACGGTCTGGCACCGAACCACTCGACGAGGTGATCGCATCGGTGCGCTCGGGTGAACCGGTCGAGACCGCCACCTGCCCCGTTGCGACGGGTGAGCGCTCCTACGGGGTGCGGGGGTGGCTGGGTCGCCAGGTGGAGGTGCTGGTCGACATCGACGTCGGCGCACTGCGCCTGCTCGAGGTGCCGTCGTGCATCGTCGTGGCCACCACGAGTTTCACACCCTGAGCCGCTGCCCGGCGGGGCGCTAGCCTCGGCTCCATGTCTGGGCTGTCGTTCACAGATCCGGGGTGGGCCTCGAAGCAGGCCGACACCATCGTCCGCATCATCGATCAAGTGCGCCAACGCACCACGAAGCCACTCGTGATGCTGGCCCGAGGCCTGGTGTTCGGTCTGGTTGCAGTCGCCGGAGGTCTCACGGCGTTGCTCCTGCTCATGATCACGGTGACCCGTGCCCTCCAGGCGCTGATCGAGTGGCCCTTCAGCCATGCGACGGCCGTCTGGGTGTCGTACCTGGTACTGGGCGGCGTTCTGCTGTTGGCGGGCACCGTCCTCATGGCCAAGCGTGGCGCAGGGAGTGTCTCGTGACGCATCGCCACGTGATCATCGTCGGGTCGGGACCGGCTGGCCTGACCGCCGCCGTGTACACGGCTCGTGCCAATCTGCAACCATTGGTCATCGAGGGTGAACCGTCGTCCACCTCCGACCAGCCCGGCGGCCAGTTGATGCTGACCACCGAGGTCGAGAACTACCCCGGCTTTCCCGACGGCATCATGGGACCCGAACTCATGGGGCGGATGCGCGAACAGGCGCAGCGTTTCGGTGCCGAGATGCTCACCGAGAAGGTCACCCGGGTCGACTTCAGCGGGCGCCCGCACCGGGTGTGGGTGCGCGATACCGAGTACACCGCCGATGCGATCATCGTGTCGACGGGGGCCCGGTCGCTCATGCTCGGCGTCGACGGCGAGGAGCGCCTGATCGGTCACGGCGTGTCGACGTGCGCCACCTGCGACGGCTTTTTCTTCCGAGGACGTGAGATCGCCGTGGTGGGCGGCGGAGACTCGGCCATCGAAGAAGCAACATTCCTCACCAAGTTCGCCTCCAAGGTGCACCTGATCCACCGGCGGTCAGAACTCAGGGCCTCCAAGATCATGCAGCAGCGTGCGCTGTCGAACCCGAAGATCGAGATGCGCTGGAACGCCACGGTCAGTGCCCTGTTCGGCGATCAGCAGTTGGAGGGTGTCGAGTTGACCGACACGGTGACCGGCGCGACGTCGCGTCTCGATGTCGCCGGCCTGTTCGTCGCCATCGGACACCGGCCCAACACCGACCTGTTCCGGGGCGTCCTCACCATGGAGGACAGCGGGTATCTGGTCACGGAGCCCGGTTCCACGCGAACCAACATCCCCGGCGTGTTCGCATGCGGCGATGTCCAGGACCACACGTACCGTCAGGCGATCACGGCTGCGGGCTCGGGTTGTATGGCAGCGATCGACTGCGAGCGTCATCTCGAGAGCCTGCACTGACGCCGTTAGCATGAGCAGGCCCGACGAAAGGACACGACATGGCTGATGGCCTGGTGGATCTGACCTCCGCGACCTTCGACGAGACGATCGGCGCGTCGCCGGTGCCCGTACTCGTCGATTTCTGGGCCGAGTGGTGTGGGCCCTGCAAGATGATCGCCCCCATCCTCGGTGAGATCGCCAAGGAGCAGCACGGCAAACTGACGGTGGGCAAGTTGAACGTGGACGATCACGGCGACATCGCCATGCGCTTCAACGTCATGAGCATCCCCACACTGCTCGTGTTCCAGGGTGGTGAGTTGCGCAAGCGCATGGTGGGCGCCAAGGGCAAGGGTCAACTGTTGCAGGAGTTGGAGGAATTCCTCAAGCCCTCGTCCTGAAGTCCGGCACGCGCAGCGACGCGGTTCGAGATCTCCAGCGTCGACTCATCGTCGCCGGCCATCTCGGGCAGGCTGTTGCGGTACCAGGGCTCTACTGCCCCGCCACCGAGCGGGCGGTCACCGATTTCCAGCGCCACCGGGGGCTGCGAACCACGGGTAGTTGCGACGACGCCACCTGGGCGGCCTTGGTGGAAGCCTCATGGTCGCTGGGGGATCGTTTGCTGTTCCACGCCTCACCCAACATCCGTGGTGACGACGTGGCCGAACTGCAGACCCTGCTGGCGCGCTTGGGCTTCGACTGTGGGCGGGTGGACGGCATCTTCGGGCCCGCAACGGCGAGGGCGGTCGTCGACTTCCAGCGGAACTGCGGTCTGGACGTCGACGGTGCCTGTGGACACGAGACCGTACGAGCACTTGACCAACTGAGTCGCCACAGCGGTGGCGGGCCGGGTGTGGCCACCGTGCGCGAGGCGGAGGCGTTGCGAGTCGTTCGTTCCACGTTGCGAGGCCATCGACTGGTCATCGGACATTTCGGGGGCCTGGGACCCGTGACCCGAGCGGTCACGCGCGTGGTTCGCAGTCTGGGGGCCGAGGTCATCGCCCTCGACGATCCCGACCCCAGCACCCAAGCGACCGCCGCCAACCGGTACGAGGCCGAGCTGTTTGTGGGTGTCGAGGCGCACGCACGCCCCGGCATCGAGATCGCCTACTACAAGGTGCCCACGTTCACGTCGCCAGGCGGCCACAGCCTAGCCACACTGCTGCGGGACGAACTGGGACCGGTCCTGGGCACCGCACCACAGGTGACGGGTATGCGCCTTCCGGTCCTGCGTGAAACCCGTATGCCCGCCGTGATGATCGCCGCCGGACCAGTGCGCGAGGTCGTCGACCAAGCCGCAGAGGTGGCCCACGCCATCTCTCGGGCGGTGGATCACTGGATTCGTCTGCCGATTGAGCTCGCACCAACTCCTGAGCCCTAGTTATCCACAGTCTTGTCCCCAACCTGTGCTCAACCTCATGTGTAGCCTTTTGTTGAGGTCGAGAGTCGAGGGTTCGGCGAACGGCTTCAGTCGCTCGACGAATCGTACAGATGTTCGATTCCTGCTATACGGTGGTACAGCCGCTCGAGGTCTTCGAGGTCAGCGAACTCCACGGTGATCCTGCCCCGACGGCCCGCCATCGCCACCTTGACACGGGTCTGGAGATGTTCGGCGAGCAACTCCTCCAACTCGAGCAGCCCTGCTGGCCGCAACGTCGGAGTGGGACGGGGTCTCGGCGCATCGTTCGAGGGTGCCGCCGGGACAGCAGGAGCTTCGCCCGAGCCGGCATCGCTCCCCTGCCGTTCTCGAATCGCCAACTCGACGGCACGTACGGACCATCCTTCATCGCACACACGGCGTGCGATGTGCTCCTGGAACGCCCGGTCAGGTGTTCCGAGGAGCGCTCGAGCATGGCCGGCACTGAGACGACCGTCGGCGAGGAGATGCTGAATCGCCGGAGGCAGGCTCAGGAGGCGTAGGACGTTGGTGATGGTGGCTCGACTCTTGCCCACCCGAGTCGCCACCTGCTCGTGGGTCAGACCGAAATCTTCGATCAACTGCTGATACGCAGCAGCCTCCTCCAGAGCGGTCAGATCCTCGCGATGGAGATTCTCCACGAGCGCCTGTTCCACCGACCCCACGTCGTCGCTCCAGCGGACCACCGCAGGGACCGTGCTCAAGCCCGCTCGGCGAGCTGCCCGCCAGCGCCGCTCTCCGGCGATGAGGACGTAACCGCCCTCATCGTTGGGCCGCAACAACAGGGGTTGCAGCACGCCGAGTTCTCGGATCGAGTCGGAGAGCTCAGCCAGCGAGGCCTCGTCGAAATGGAGGCGGGGTTGATGCGGGTTGGGAACGATGTCCCCGACCGGAATCTCCATCAGCACGGCTTTTTCACCGTGATCAGCATCGGTGACCAGGTCGGAAGGTATGAGTGCCCCCAAACCCTTCCCGAGTCCACTACGCCGGACCACCGCTCACCTCCTTGGCTATGTCGCGATAGGCAATGGCGCCACGAGAAAGGGGATCGAACGTGATGATCGGCTGACCGAAGGAAGGAGCCTCCGAGATACGCACGGCGCGCGGCACCATGGTTCGGCACACCTTGTCGCCGAAGTGCTCCCTGACCTCCGCCACGACGTTGTCCGCCAATTTCGTGCGTCGGTCGTACATGACGCAGACGATCGTGCTGATCTCCAGGCTGGGATTGAGATTCCGCCTCACCAGATCGACGTTGCGCAACAGTTGCCCCAGTCCTTCCAGCGCGTAGTACTCGCACTGGATGGGCACCATCACCTCATGTGCAGCGGCCAAACCGTTGACGGTCAGCAGTCCGAGCGACGGGGGACAGTCGATCAACACGTAGTCGTAGTCGTCACGCACTGCCTCCAGTGCCCGACGTAGGCGAGTCTCACGGCTGAAGGCGGGCACGAGTTCGATCTCGGCCCCCGCAAGATCGAGGCTGGCGGGGGCGACGAACAGATTGCGCACATCTGTCGCCTCCACGCAGTCCTCGAGGGGTACGTCGTGCATGATCACGTGGTACATCGAGGTGTCGATTCCTCGAATCTCCACGCCGAGCCCCGTCGATGCATTCCCCTGCGGGTCGAGATCGACCAGAAGCGTCCGATACCCCAGTTCGGCCAGGGCCGCTCCCACGTTGACCGCCGTGGTGGTCTTACCCACGCCGCCCTTCTGATTGGCAACGGCGATGAACCGGGGGAGTGGTCGCCGCCCTGGGGCTGGCGCCTCCGAACGAGCCGACGCGATCGAGTTCAGATCCGTTTCCGCCACCGACCAACGCCCTCCCTCGGCTTCACTGACCGTATGGTACCGGCAGATCTTCGGATGCCCGCGGATATCGGGGGTTCCACGGGAAACCTGACGGTGAAACAACACGACCTGCGCCCACTGGTTCCACGGGAAACCTGACGGTGAAACAGCGCGTGTCATACTGGGTGGGTGATCGACCTCACCCCACGCGAATGCGGCTTCCTGATCGGCCTCCTGGTCGGTGAAGGACATTTCGGCGGCGATGGACGCCAACCGCACGTCACACTGCGCATGCACACCCGCCACGAGGCGCTCTTCCACTGGCTCGTCGCCCGCGTCCCAGAGTCTCGGCTCTACGGCCCCTACCATCATGGGGGACGGTCGTACTTTCAGTGGATGGCGAGGGGCGTGGCGCTCAGGGAGGGCCTGGCTCCACTGATCGCGCAGAACCTGGACCTGCTCGACACCCCATCTCGGGAGCGTTTCGAGCAGATGTGCCAGGACTATCGCATCACCGCGACAGTCGAGGGCTCGGGGTCAGCACCACCACGCTCCCCGGACCTCCCGTGACCCGCTCCAGACCCAGTTGACTCAACAGTTCAGGGGGCCAGCGATCAGTTCGCTCGCTTGGTGGCTCGCTGATCACGATCACACCCGAAGGCCTGACCAGACGCCGCGCCAGTGACGCCGTCAGACGTGGTGGCCCGAATCCACGACTGATGACCGCATCCCACCTGCTCAGTCCGCTTTCCGAGCGGTCGAGTCGGCGGACCACCTCCTCGACATCGCAGCACCACACCTGGCACCGCTCGCCCAGACCGAGACGCCGCACGGCCCGTTCGAGGAAGTCGGTCCGGCGCTGACGCCGATCGACGAGCGTGACCAACGACTCCGGTCGTTCCACCGCCACGACCAACCCGGGAACACCCCCTCCGGAACCCAGGTCGATCACGCTCTGCACAGCGAGGGGGAGAGCCCGCACGAAGGCTCGAGCGTGCTCGATCACCTCGGCGATCGGACGATCACCCAGCATGCCCAGACGTTGGGCGTCTGCGAGCACCGCCTCGAGCGAATTCACGGGCGTATCAGTTGCCGTCTCCGCAGTTCACACAGCGGGACTGATCACCACGCGGCGGAAGGGGTCGTCTCCCTCGGAGCGCGTGACCACATCGTCCCTGGTAGCGAGCGTGTCGTGCACCACCTTACGGTCGGGCGACGACATGGGTTCGAGCACCCGAGCCGTACCGGAGCCGACCACTTCATCGGCCATCTTGGTGGCAAAGGCGGCCAGGGCAACCCGGCGCCGCTCGCGGTACCCGGCCACGTCGACCCGCAAGCGAGATTCCTGGTCACCGAGGCGCCGCTGACTCGCCAAGCGGGCCAATTCCTGGACAGCGACCAAGGTCGAACCGCGTGGACCCACGAGGAGCCCCAATTCGCCACCCTGCACCTGGACGTCGATCTCATCGCCCTCGATGTTGTGACTCACCGAACCCTCGACACCGAACGACGTCAGCAGGCCCTCCAGGAAGCGAACCGCCTCGTCGGCAACGTGCTGGATCGGAACTGCGCTCGCCGGTGTATCGGTGTCCATCTGTTGCTCCTGTGCCGTCATCGCGTTGTCCGATTGCTGCGACCCTAGCGCGTCGCCTCCATCGATGGTCGGGCTGCCTCCCGCTGTCGACAACTCCACGACGCGCCCCCGAGGCCGGCCTCGGCCTTCTTTGACCCGCTCGCCACTGGTGTCCTCCACGTGGCTGATCACGGCGCCGCCACTGCGTCGCGGCCCACTCTTGCGACGAGGACGCGCGACGAGTGCCTCGGCAGCATCACCGCCATCACCGGAGACCTCCGACTCGGCCACGGACTCGCCCTCATCAGGGCGGACCCGGCGACCGCGCCGGTCGACCTTGGGGCGAGGCTGCGTAGGACGAACACGTGCGCGTACACGAGCGTTCCCTCGAGTTCGACCGAACAGACCAGCACGAGGTGTTTCGATCACCTCGAACTCGGCCTCGTCCTCCGCCACTCCCAACTGATCGAGAGCCCGCTCACGGGCCTCTTCCAGGGTGGCGCCTACCGTCTCTACCCACTCCATGTGGTGACCTCGACTACTTCGACACCGACGTCTGTCGGCGCCACCGCGTCACGAGCGCGGCGGCTTTTTCTGATTGGGTTTGGGATGTCGTCCCGATCCACCGTTGCGACTGGGCGGTGTCGCCCGACCCTTGGGTGGTGTGGTGCGCCGAGTGGTCTCGTTACGACCCTGCTTTGGTGGTGCGGACGGCTTCGAACGACTGTCGCCTTTCGGCGATGACGCGCCTTTGCCGCCGGCTTCTTTCGCCATATCGCGAGCGCGTGCACTCGCAGCTTGTGCCTGCTGACCTATAGAACCTTCCCCACGGTAAAAGCGCCTGGTGATATACGCCTGTTGACCGATTCGGAAGAGGGCCTGTGAGATGTAATACACGACAAGACCGGTGGGGAAGAACAGTTGAAACACGGCAAAGAAAACCGGCAGATACTGCATGATTTTCTGTTGCGTGGGTGACATGGACGGACTGACCGTCCTGGACGCCACCATCCTCTGCTGGATGTAGTACAACCCGGCGAGGATCAGTACGAGAAGCACGTACGGGATACCGCGGACGAAGTCGTCCCCGAGCAGACGGGCCGGCACGACTGCGAGATCCAGACCGAACGAGCGCATCTCCTCGACTACGGAAAGATCCTGGTAGAGCTGCGAACCTTCGTCCAGATACGAGGGCGTGAACGTCACCGAACCCGCCGACTTCTCCGTCAACTTGCTCAGGACGCGGAACATGATGATGAAGATCGGCATCTGCGCCAGAAGCGGCAAACACGAGGCCAACGGATTGACCTTGTGCTCTGAATAGAGCTTCATCATTTCTTCATTGAGACGCTGCCGATCACCGCGGCATTCCTGCTGGATACGACGCATCTCGGGTTGCAGACGCTGCATCTCGAGCATGCCCTTCGTGCTCTTCAATGTGAGCGGCGTGATCAGGATCATGACCGCCACCGCTACTGCAGCAATAGCCAGTGCATAACTGTTGAGCAGGTCGTAGAAGAAACTGATCAGCCAAGCTGCTGCTTGAAACACAGGTCACATCCTCGAGACAGTCGGAGCCGCAGCAACGATCGTGGGTTCGGGCACTGGGTCGTACCCGCTGGGTCCGAACGGCCGGCAACGAACCAGTCGCCGAACGGACAGCCATACGCCGCGCCGGGCACCATGGCATTCGATCGCCTCGTGGGCGTAGGCCGAACAGGTGGGAGTAAACCGACACGGCGAGGGCCGACCCTCACGAGCCACCTGGTACCAGCAGATCAGGGCGAGCAAACGGCGCTTCATGACCGGGCCACCCGTGCGTTCACCGCAGCCACGAGTTGCGCCACCGCAGAGCAGACGTCCGCCCAGTCGGGCTGCACGGACCGAGGCGACACCCCGACGAGGTACCAACCGGGCCGAAGGTCGGCCTCCCACGGAGCCAAAGCCGCACGGAGGCGACGTCTCAGGCGATTGCGGTCGACGGCGGGACCGACATTCCGGCCTATCGCATAGCCGACATGGGGCCGTTGAGCGGCAGGGTCGATCACCATGGAGCACCACAGCCATCCGGCACGGACACGGACGCCGCGCTCGCGCAGCGAGGCGAACACGGAGCGTCCATGGAGGCGACCGATCACGCCGACAGGCGGTACCGGCCCTTGGCGCGCCGCGACTTCAGAATGGCTCGCCCAGCCCGAGTGCTCATGCGGTGGCGGAAACCGTGCTTGCGGGAACGCCGGCCGTTGTTGGGCTGAAATGTGCGCTTCATGCAGACCTCCTCGGCCGGAACCGGCGCAAGCCAATGTGTGGCGCCCGTACTGACCGGGCAGCCGCTCGGCCATGCGGCCGAACTGAACCATCCGATTACTCTACGGGTGCCCATCGAGGAGGGCAACCCGACTCGAGGTCGGACCGATCGACCAGTGAAGCCCTTGTCGCAGGCCTGGTAGCGTCCCAAGCCCAGGTCGGCAGGTGACCGATCGGTCATCCACAGCATGTGGACGGTTCTGTGGATGGATGTGGGTAATGGGAGGGGAGGTCAGATGACATCGCCTGAACGGGTGTGGATGGACGCCTTGCCGATCCTGCGCGCGCAGGTGTCCGAAGCCGTGTGGTTCTCCACCTTCCAAGACGTCGTACCCACACTCGGCGACGGCGACGTGATGGGACTCGTCGTGCCGAACGTGCACGTCCGCGAACGCATCCATACCCGCTACCTACCTCTGGTGCTCGACGCACTCGCCGAAGTCGGCGTGGTGCAGACCGAGCTTCCTCTCGAACTGGCGGTGGTCGAGCCCGAGCCCGTCGACAACCAGGCGAACCCCGGGTTCTTCACGGGCACCTCGGGCTACGAACTCAACCCGCAGGCCGTGGCGGCATCCGAGCGCACCCGCAGTGAAGCCGGCCTGAACCCTCGCTACACCTTCGAGACCTTCGTCAAGGGTGCATCCAACCAGTTCGCCCTCGCAGCAGCACTCCGAGTCGCCGAGACACCAGCGCGGTCGTACAACCCGTTGTTCATCTATGGCTCGGCCGGGCTGGGCAAGACGCACCTCCTGCACGCCATCGGCCACTACGTCCAACAGAACTATGCCCATGACGTGGTGCGCTATGTCTCGACAGAGACGTTCCTCAACGAGTACGTGGATGCCATCCGTACGAATGCCACCGCCACGTTCAAACGCCGCTACCGCGAAGTAGACGTGCTGCTGATCGACGACATCCAGTTCATGGAAGGTAAGGAAGGACTGCAGGAGGAGTTCTTCCACACCTTCAACTCCCTCCACGGTGCCAACAAACAAGTCGTCATCTCGTCGGACCGCATGCCCGATGCCATTCCCACCCTGGAAGAACGGTTGCGCGGACGTTTCAAGTGGGGCCTGATCACCGACATCCAGCCACCCGACCTGGAGACACGACTGGCGATCCTGCGCAACAAGTCCGAGCGCGACGGCACCAACGTTCCTCCTGACGTACTCCAACTCATCGCTGCGCACCTCACCTCGAACATCCGCGAGTTGGAAGGCGCGCTCATCCGCGTCACGGCCTACGCAAGCCTCAACCACGTACCTCTCACCGTGCCCTTGGCCGAACGCCTCCTGTCGGACCTCATGTCCGACACCTCGCGCAAACAGCGCACCGACACCGAGATGCTGGCCGAGATCGCCACGATCCTCGGCTTCAGCGTCGAGGCGTTGCGCGGCAAGAGCCGGCAACGCCCCCTGGTGACCGCTCGGCAGATCGCCATGTACGTCTTCCGAGACCTGACCGACCTGAGCTACCCCGCGATCGCCCGACTGTTCGGCGGTCGAGACCACACCACGGTGATTCACGCCGTCGAAAAGATCCAACGGTTGATGAGCGAACGAAAGCAGATCTTCGACCAGGTCAACGCCGTCGTCCAACGACTGAATGCGCCATGAGCACCCGTGGGGACGAGTCCGTGGACAGACTGTGGACCGGGTCGAAGGACCCTGGGGACGGCGTGACCTTCTCCACAACCTCCGGCACCACGTCATGCTTGCCTGGGGACCACGGTGGACAACGTCGCGCGTGTCGCCATGGCCTCTGGGCTGGGCAGATGTCCGGTCATCCACAATCCACAGCACCTGTTATCACCATTAGCGTGTTGACATCATGATGGAAAGGGCGCCCCTGTGAAGTTGCGATGTGAGCGGGACCACCTTGCCGAAGCGTTCTCGACGGCGGGCCGTGCCACCTCGAGCCGATCGTCGCTTCCGGTACTCAGCGGTCTGCGGTTGGAGTTGGCGGGTGATCGACTGACCGTCACCGGTAGCGATCTCGATCTGACCATCCGGCTGTCGTTGAGCGTCGGAGGTGAGCGCGACGGCGTGGCGGTGGTGCCGGCCAAACTGGCCGCCGACATCGTGCGATCGTTGGGTTCGGGTGCCGTCACCCTCGACGCAGGACCCGACGAGGTGACCATCAGTGGTGGGCGCTCGAACTTCACCGTCAAGCCGTTGACCGCCGACGACTACCCGCGTCTCCCGACACCCGCCGAGATCGGCGTGTCACTTCCGGCGGCCGAGTTCGGTGACTCGCTGCGCCAGGTGGTGCGTGCCGCCAGTTCCGACGAACTCCGACAGATCCTGACCGGGGTGTTGCTGACGGCCGAGAGCGGTGGGTTGCGTCTGGTGGCGACCGACAGCTACCGACTTGCCGTACGCGACCTGCCGGGCACGACCGTCTTGGCATCGGACCAGAAGGTGATCGTCCCCAGCCGGGCACTCGCCGAGGTGCAACGCCTCGTCGGTAGCGGGGAAACGGTGGTGCTGCGCCTGGGTGAACGGGAGGCCACCTTCGACGTGGGCCACACCTCGCTGACGACCCGTCTGATCGACGGTGAGTTCCCGAACTATCGCCAGTTGATCCCGGCGTCATACCCCATCACCATGACGATCGGTCGGGAGGCACTGCTGGAAGCCATCCGCCGCGTCAAGATCTTCGCCCGCAACGCTGCTCCGGTACGCCTGTCGCTGACAGCCGACGGCCTGTCACTGACGACGGTGGACCGTGAATTCGGCAACGCTCACGAAGAACTCGACGCCTCACTGGTCGGCGACGACGTGGCCGTGGCCTTCAACCCCGACTACCTCGCGGCCGGGGTCGAGGCGATCGCCGCAGACGAAGTGACCCTCGAAGTCGAGAACGGCCAACGTCCGGCGATCATCCGAGGCGTCGGAGCACCTGACTACCTGTATCTGCTCATGCCGGTGCGGGTACCCACCTGAACCAACCCCGTACATGATCGTCGAGCGCCTCGAACTGCGCGACGTCCGCAATTACCGCGAGGTGGTGTTCGAACTCGCCCCGGGCGTCACGGCGATACTGGGCGACAACGGTCAGGGGAAGACGAACCTCGCCGAGGCACTCGGTTACCTCGCCACACTGGAGAGTTTCCGAGGTGCCACCACCGATGCTCTGGTTCGGGTCGGCGCCGAACAGGCGGTGATCAGGGCCCAACTCAAGGTGGATGACCGCGAGGTACTGATCGAGGCGGAGTTGAACCGCACTGGCCGTCAACGCGTCCTGGTCAACCGCCAACGACTCACCCGCATTCGCGACCTGTTGGGGGTGGTGCGAGTGAGTGTGTTCGCACCCGACGATCTGGCCATGATCAAAGAGGGTCCTGCGGTGCGACGGCGGTTCCTCGACGACACTCTCGTGGCCCTGGCAGTCAAGCACGATGCGACACGTCTCGAACTCGACCGAGTCGTCCGCCAGAGGAACACCCTGCTCAAGCAGGTCGGCGGCCAGGGCCGAACTTCCCTTGACGAGAGCTCGGCCCTGACGCTCGAGGTGTGGGACGCCAAGTTGAGCGAGGTGGGGGAGCGACTCGGACATGCTCGGGCTGTCTTGGTGGCTCACCTTGCACCACTGGTGGCGCAGGCCTACGAGGATCTGGCCGGGCAACCGGTACCGGTGGAGTTGCGCTACGAACCCGCCTGGCGAGCCAGTGGTCTGGCGGCAGCGTTGCGGGCAGCTCGACAGGACGACCTGCGCCGTCAGGTCACGTCGGTTGGTCCGCATCGCGACGACCTCGACCTGGTGCTCGCCGGCATGCCTGCCCGGACGCACGCCTCTCAGGGCGAGCAGCGCACCCTGGCACTGTCGCTGCGACTGGCGGCGCATCGCCTCATCACCGATCGCACCGGCACGGCACCCTTGTTGATCCTCGACGACGTGTTGTCGGAACTGGATCCGGGGCGTGCCACAGCCCTGCTCGAACAGTTACCGCCGGGACAGGTGATGATCACGTCTGCCTCACCCCTGCCGCCCGATGCGCACCCCGACCACGTGATCCGACTCTGCCAGGGCGCGGTGGTCCCGTGAACGAGCGCGGCGGCGAACGTCACGGCCCCGATCCGGTGCCCTTGTCACGCAGTCTGGACGCTCTGCTGCGCAGTCTGTCGGGAGGTACGAGCGCCACCGTGGCCGGGGTGTTCAACCACTGGGAGGAGGCCGTCGGAGCCGCCGTCGCCGCCCATGCCCAACCCGTCAAGGTCGAGCGCGGGCGCCTGCTGGTCGAGACCGACGAGCCGGGTTGGGCGACCCAACTGCGCTTCCTCGAGCACGACATACTGGAACGCCTCACGCAGGTGGGCGTGCACGAGGTCACGGGCCTCGACATCAGGGTTCGACGATCGACGAAGAGACCGGGTCAGGCACCTTCCGGGGGGTAAACTCACGGTCCGACGCGAGAACTGACCGAGGTGTGCGTGCCCACCGACAGCACGAAGCAAGTCCCCCCGGCGTCGTACGGAGCGAAAGACATCCAGGTCCTCGAAGGCCTCGATCCCGTCCGTAAACGACCGGGTATGTACATCGGCTCGACCGGCCTCGCCGGGCTCCACCACCTCATCTGGGAGGTGGTCGACAACTCGGTCGACGAGGCGATGGCGGGCTACTGCACGCGCATCGGCGTGACCCTGCTCGCCGATGGTGGCTGCCGGGTCGACGACAACGGCCGGGGTATCCCCGTCGATCCGTACCCGTCGGGGCCGCACCGCGGAAAGAGTGCCGCCGAGGTGGTGCTCACGGTGCTGCACGCTGGCGGAAAGTTCGGAGGCGAGGGCTACAAGGTGTCGGGTGGCCTGCACGGCGTGGGCGTGTCGGTGGTCAACGCACTGTCCACCCGTCTGGTCGTCGAGATCGACCGCGACGGTACGCGCCACCGACAGGAGTTCCTGAACGGCGGTCGTCCGCAGGGAAAACTGGCGCCGATCGGCGCCACGCCGACTCGTGGCCGCTCCACGGGGACGACGGTGGTGTTCTGGCCCGATCCGGTCATCTTCGCTGCCGAGGGAACCGAGTTCGTGGCCCGCACGGTGCTCGAACGCCTGCAGACCATGGCGTTCCTGAATCGTGGCCTCGAGATCGTGTTCGTCGACGAACGCCCGGGTCGTCAGCAGACGGTCACGTACCAGTACCGGGGCGGCATCATCGACTTCGTCAAGCATCTCAACGCCTCGAAGGAACCCCTGTTCACGAAGGTGTGCGCCTACGAGGACGCCGACGAGGCCGAGGGCATGCAACTCGACATCGCCGTGCAGTGGAACACGGGGTACCACGAAGGCATCCACGGCTACGCCAACGGCATCTCCACGACCGAGGGCGGCATGCACGTGGAGGGGTTCCGCACGGCACTCACCTCGGTGATGAACAAGTACGCCCGCGCCAAAGGCCTGCTCAAGGAGAAGGAAGAGAACCTGCTCGGAGAGGACATTCGCGAGGGCCTCACCGCCATCGTGGCGGTGAAGTTGCGCGAACCCCAGTTCGAGGGGCAGACGAAGGCGAAGTTGGGCAACGTCCCCATGCGGTCCTTCGTTCAGAAGATCACCAACGACAAGTTGGCCGAGTGGCTCGAGGAACATCCGACCGAGGCCAACAAGATCGTCAAGAAGAGCATCGCCGCCGCACAGGCGCGCGTGGCGGCCAAGAACGCCCGCAACGCTGTTCGGCGCAAGACCGCCCTCGCCGGTGCGGGTATGCCCGACAAACTGAAGGACTGCTCCAGTGGTGACCCCTCGGAGAGTGAGTTGTTCATCGTCGAAGGCGACTCGGCCGGCGGTACCGCAGTCGATGCCCGCGACCCGCGTACACAGGCGATTCTCCCCATTCGCGGGAAAATCCTCAACGTCGAGCGTTCACGCCTCGACAAGATGCTGAAGAACAACGAGATCCAGGCCCTGATCACCGCAATCGGCGGCGGTGTGGGCGACGAGTTCGATGCGGGCAAGGCGCGCTACCACAAGGTGATCGCCCTGTGTGACGCCGATGTCGACGGCAGTCACATCCGCACACTGCTCCTCACGTTCTTCTACCGCCAGATGCGGCCCCTGGTCGAGGCCGGCTTCGTGTACATCGCCCAACCACCGCTGTACTCGACCGAGGTGGGCAAGGAGAAGGTGTACCTGAAGGACGACGCCGCCAAGGCGCGCTTCCTGGCAGACCGTCCCAACCACCGCAAGGAGTTCGCCCGCCTGAAGGGTCTGGGTGAGATGGACTGGGAGGAACTGCGTTCGACCACCATGGACGCTGCGACTCGTTCGCTGCTGCAAGTGACGGTCGAGGAGGCGGCCCTGGCCGACGAAGTCATGAGCGTGCTCATGGGTGACGACGTGGAGAGCCGGAAGCACTTCATCCAGTCCAACGCCCACGACGTCCGCTTCCTCGACATCTGAAACGAGTGCTGCCATGAGCGACGTGCCCCCGCCCTCTCCCGAACCCGACGAACTACCCAGCGTGCAACCGGTGCAGTTGCAGGACGAGATGGAGCGCTCGTTCCTCGACTACGCCATGTCGGTCATCATGTCGCGGGCCCTGCCCGACGTGCGCGACGGCCTGAAGCCCGTCCATCGGCGCATCATCTGGGATATGGAGCAGCAGGGGTTCCGCCCCGATCGTCCCTTCGTGAAGTGCGCCCGTGTCACCGGCGACACGATGGCCCGCTATCACCCCCACGGTGACAGCGCCATCTACGACGCCCTGGTGCGCATGGCGCAGCCGTTCTCGCTGCGCCATCCTCTGATCGATTTCCACGGCAACTACGGCAGCCCCGACTTCGGTCCGGCCGCTTCGCGCTACACCGAATCTCGCCTTCATCCCCTCGCCATGCAACTGCTCGCCGACATCGACGAGGACACCGTCGACATGCTGGCGAATTACGACGGCACCTCCGAGGAGCCCTCGGTGCTGCCAGCTCGCTTCCCCAACCTGCTGGTGAACGGCAGCCAGGGAATTGCCGTGGGTATGGCGACGAACATTCCTCCTCACAACCTGGCGGAGGTCATCGACGCCACGGTGCACCTGATACGGCACCCCGATGCCACCGCCGACGATCTGATGGCCTTCGTGAAGGGCCCGGACTTCCCCACCGGCGGGTCCATCCTGGGACGCGCCGGCATCATGGACGCCTACCGCACTGGCCGCGGCAGCATCAAGATGCGTGCCACGGCCGTCATCGAAGAGGGCGCTCGCGGCCAGATGCAGATCATCGTCAGCGAACTGCCCTACCAGACCAGTTGCTCGGCGATCGCCGCACGCATCCAGGAGTTGGTCGACGGCGGCGACCTCGACGGGATCAGCGACGTGAACGACAACTCGTCGGGCGGCAAGACGCAACTGATCATCAGTCTCAAGCGCGACTCGAACGCCAACGTCGTGCTGAACAACCTCTACAAACTCACGCAACTGCAGACCAGTTTCGGCGTGAACATGGTGGCGCTCGTCGACGGAGTCCCGCGCACGTTGAACCTGGTGCAGGCATTGCAGGGCTACGTGGCACACCAGGTGTCGGTGATCACCCGGCGCTCGAACTTCCGCCTGAACAAGGCACGAGACCGCGCCCATGTGCTCGAAGGCCGCATGAAGGCCCTGAACGTGATCGATCAGATCATCGCGTTGATCAGGGCCAGCGACGATGCCGCCGCCGCCAAGGCCGGCCTGATGACGGCACCCTTCGAGTTCAGCGAACGCCAGGCCATCGACATTCTGGACATGCAGTTGCGTCAACTCACCCGACTGTCGCGTATCGACCTCGAATCAGAACTTGCCGATGTCCAGGCCCGCATCGCCGAACTGGAGGCGATCCTCGCTGACGACGTCCGCCTGCGGCAGGTGATCATCGACGAGATGACGGCCGTGAAGGAAGCCTTCGCCACCCCGCGCAAGTGCGCCGTGACCCTGGACACCGGCGAAATGCGCATCGAGGACCTCGTCGAAGACAAAGAACTCGTCGTGGTGATGACCGAGGCCCAGTACGTCAAGGCGGTGCCGGCGGCGTCGTTCAAGGTGCAGGGCCGCGGCGGTCGCGGTGTCAGCGGCGCCCGCCTGAAGACCGACGACCTGGTGCGTCATGTCATCTTCACCACGGCGCACGCCTTCCTGCTGTTCTTCTCGAACCGGGGCAAGGTGTACCGCCTGCGAGCCATGGACGTACCGGAACGGGAACGCACGGCCAAGGGCATGCCCATCGTGAACCTGCTGCCCCTGCAGGCCGACGAGAAGATCCAGGCCATCATCGACACACGCGACTTCGCCGGCGAGCGCTATCTGTTCTTCGCCACACGGCAGGGCCAGGTGAAGAAGACCGCCTTCGACGAGTACGACTCGAGCCGCCGCGACGGCCTGATCGCCATCAACCTGCGCGAGGGCGACGAACTGGTGCGGGTCATCGAGACCGCGGGTGGCGACGACATCTTCATGGTGGGCCGTTCGGGCATGACCATCCGCTTCAACGAAACCGAGGTTCGACCCATGGGTCGGGCGGCTGCCGGTGTTCGGGGCATGAAGATGCGCGCCGGTGACGAGGTGGTGTCGGTGGACGTCGCCCGCGACGACACGGCGATCCTCATGGTCACCGACGCCGGGTTCGGCAAGCGCACGCAACTGGAGAAGTTCAATCGCCAGGGACGCGGCGGGCTGGGTGTCAAGGGAATCAAGCTGACCGGTCGGCGCGGCAGGGTGGTCGCAGCGTTCATGGTGGGACTGGAGGACGAGATCGTGTCGGTCTCGTCGAGTGGCGTGACCATACGCATGGCCGTGCGCGACATCTCGTCACAGGGCCGCGATGCCACCGGTGTGCGCGTCATGTCCCTCGACACCGGGCAGACGGTGGCGTCGGTGGCGCCCATTCTCGCCAGCGACGACGACTGACGCATCGTGCCCCGGGATGGCGGTCAGGCGATCATTCCCGTTGCCGTGACGGTGCTCGTCGCCGTGTTGGCGGTGGTCGGTACCTCTCGCTTGGCCACCCGTGCCGTCACATCGGCACGTGCACAAGTGGCGGCCGATGCAGCAGCTCTCGCCGGAGTTCAGGCGGGCGCCGACGCTGCCGATGAGGCGGCGCGCCTGAACGGTGCCACCCTGGTGACCTTCCGCGGCGACCTGCACGACGTGGTGGTCGAGGTCGAGTTGGCGGGCGAGCGCGCCGAGGCCCGCGCCAGCCGATAGCCCCCGCCTCTCTACACTGCGTTCGTGACCGCAGTGGACGACGTGGCCTCGACCACACCCAGCGAACCTCCGCAGCGGCGCTTCTCGGTGAAGCGGCCTCTGGTGATCAGCGGGCGTGGTCGTCCACGCGTGCGCCGTGTGACCCGTGTGGTGCGCTCGATCGACCCGTGGAGCGTGTTCAAGGTGGCACTGCTGTTCTCGCTGGTGCTGTACCTGGCGGTGCTGTTGGCGGCCGTGTTGCTGTGGAACGTGGCGCACACCACCGGCACCGTCGACAACGTCGAACGGTTCCTCGAGTCCTTCGGCTGGGAGACCTTCACCTTCGAAGGGGGCCAACTGTTCCGCGCCCTGTGGGTGGCGGGCCTGTTCGGTGTGGGTGCACTCACGGGTCTGGCCGTCCTGGGCGCCACGATCTTCAATCTGATCGCCGATCTGGTGGGCGGGGTGCAGGTGACGGTGCTGGAGGAGGAGGTCGCCGTGCGCACCGTCGAGGTGCCCGAGCCCGGACCACTGGGCCTCGAGCCACTGCCGGCGCCAGTTGAGAAACGGCTGTGACGCCCGGTAATGTTTCCGGGTTGCCGGGGCTATAGCTCAGTCGGTTAGAGCGCATCCCTGATAAGGATGAGGTCACAAGTTCGATTCTTGTTAGCCCCACGGTGAACCTGCTGCGACGAGCGTTGATGGCCCTCACGCTGGCCGGAACCATCGCCGCTGCGCTGCGTGTGCGTGGCCGCGGTGGTGTGCCGCCCCGCCAGGGCGGGTGGCGGCAACTCGACGTGTCGTCATGAAGGCGTCACCCGCCTCGGTCACCGTGATCGGCGTCGGGGCGGTCGGATCGCGGGTACTCAGGCAACTGGGACCACTGGTCACGGCGCACGGCGCCACGTTGGCCGCCTACGACGTCCGGCCCATGCGATTGGGCACCACCTCACGGGTCCAGGTGCTCACGGCCGGACAGTCCGCACAGGCTGAGGTGGTCGTACTGGCCACCCCCTCGCCCCAGGTCGACCGTGCCGACGAACTGCTGAGGCAGGGTTGCCATGTGGTGTGTACCAGCGACGACGTCGCCGACCTGCGGCAGTTGTGCGATCTGGGGTCGCTCGCGCAGGCCAACGGCGTGGCGTTGGTGGCGGGTGCTGCCGTGACCCCCGGATTGTCGGGCCTTCTGGCACGCCATCTGAGTCGTCGACTGGATCGGGTCGACGAGGTCCATGTGGCGGTACACGGCACGGGAGGACCCGCGTGTGCCCGCCAGCATCACCGGGCACTGGGCGGTCGCGCGCTCGGTTGGCACGACGGCGACTGGCTGCACAGACCGGCGGGAAGTGGCCGCGAACTGTGCTGGTTTCCCGAGCCCATCGGCCCTCGCGACTGCTACCGGGCCGAACTGGGCGATGCACTGCTGCTCCACCGTGCTTTCGCCGATGTCCAACGCATCAGCGTGCGTATGTCTGCCACACGCCGAGATCGGCTGACCTCTCGCCTACCCATGCTGTCGCCCCCGCACGACGAGGGCGGCATCGGCGCGCTGCGAGTGGAGGTGCGGGGCTGGAAGGGTCCGCGCCGCGTGGCCCTGATCGCCGGCGAGAGCGAACGGGCTGCCGTGACCACCGGTGCCGTGGCGGCGGCCTTCGCCATGGCGGCGCCCGGACTGGAACCGGGTCTGGTGCTCGCGGGCGACGATCGGGTTCCCACGGGCGCCCTGTTGCGCGACATCTCGACCCGGGGTGTGCGACTGTGGGAGTTCGCCGGCGATGACCACGAGGTGATGACGTGACCGCCCCGGGTTCGATCGTGCCACCGTGGTTGCCTCCGGGACGGGTGTTGGGGCTGCCAGGGCGGGGCGAGATGTTCGTTCGCCACCACGAGCACGAGGCCCCGACTGGCCCGACACTGCTGTTGCTCCACGGCTGGACCGCCTCGGCGGACCTGCAGTTCCTCACCGCCTACCAGGCCTTGGCCGCCCACTGGTCGTTCGTCGGAGTGGATCATCGGGGCCATGGCCGGGGGTTGCGACCACCGGTGCCCTTCACCCTGGAGGATTGCGCCGACGATGCAGCCGAGGTGGTGCGTTCGCTCGGACTGGGCCCGGTCGTCGTGGTCGGTTACTCGATGGGTGGCCCCATCGCCCTGCACCTGGCCGCCCGGCATCCCGAGGTGGTGGCGGGGTTGGTGCTGCAGGCGACAGCGCTCGAATGGCGCGCCACACGTCGAGAGCGCGCCCAATGGCGTCTCGTGAGAGCGATGGGATGGACGCTGCGGCACTTCGCCTACCCGCGATGGCTGCAGCGAGGGGTGGAACGGATGGTCCACGCCGACCACGAACTGTCGGCGTATCTGCCCTGGATGCTCGGAGAGATGCGGCGCAACGACCCGTGGATGGTGGTGGAGGCGGGGCGAGCGCTGTCCCGCTACGACGCCAGGCCCTGGGCTTCGAGCCTGGGGATGCCCGCTGCGGTGATGGTCACCACGCAAGATCGTCTTGTCCGCCCCCGGAAGCAACGCGCTCTCGCGCAGGCGGTCGGCGCCCGTGGGCGACTCGTCGAGGTGGACGGCGACCATCTGGTTCCGTGGGAGCACCCTGAGCGTTTCGCCGTGGGCACGGTCGACGCCGTACGCGCCCTGGTTCAGGCGCTCGAACCCTCCGCGCCCTGAGCGTCGAGCCGGTCCCGCACGGCGCCCAGGAGCCGCTGCAACTCGTCCAGTTGCTCCCGCAGGTCCTCGGTGGTGACCACGTCGGACAGCATGACCCGCACACTGGCGATCTCGCGGGCCAGGAACTCGGCGTCGGCCTGCGTGCGCTCGGCCACCTTCCGGTCGTTCTCGGCCTGGGCGCGGTCACGGATCTCCTGGCGATTCTGCGCCAGGAGGATGAGAGGCGCTGCGTACGCTGCCTGGGTCGAGAAGGCCAGGTTCAACAGGATGAACGGATAGGGGTCCCATCGCCACGCCACGAGGGCGACGTTGGCGAGGATCCACAGTGCCACCACGGCGGACTGGATGACGAGGAAGCGTGCGGTCCCGAAGGTGCGGGCGATCCCTTCGGCGAAGCGCCCGAAAGCTTCGGGGTCGTAGTTCACGCCCAGTCGGAGCCGCTCGCGCGGCGTGGTGAGGTCGGTGGTCGATCGCTTCAGGCGCGGGGTGGGGGTCTCGTCGATCACGATGGCACCACCTGTCGGCGCCGCTGCCGCCACCCGACGGGCAGGGCCCGGTCGAGTACGTCGTCCACGGTGATGGCACCCAGCAACCGGCCCACTTCGTCGACCACGGCGATCGCCAGCAGGTTGTAGGTGGCCAGACGCTCGGCCACCTCCCGTTCCGACACGTCGGGGGATATGGCCGGTTCGTCCTCCACGCAGGCGCTCAGTTCCATGGAGGGCGGTTCGCGCAGGAGTCGTTGGAAGTGCACCACACCGAGGTACGAACCGGTCGGTGGCTTGTAGGGCGGGCGAGTCACGAACACCTGGGCGGCGATCGACACCAGCCACTCGGGATCACGGATCTGCGCCAGGGCCTCGGCAACGGTGGCGTTGGCACCCAGCACGATGATCTCGGGGGTCATGAGCCCACCTGCAGTGCCCTCGTCGTAGGCCAGCAGGCGGCGCACCACCTCGGCGTCCTCCTCGTCCATGGCGTCGAGCACCTGGGACCGTTGCTCACCCGGCATGGTGGCCAGCAGGTCGGTCAGGTCGTCGTACTCCATCTCCTCGAGCACGCTCACGACGCGGTCGAGGTCGAGGCCCTCGATGAGTCGCAGCTGTTCGGACTCGGGCAGTTCCTCGAGCAGGTCCGCCAGGCGTTCGTCGTCCATGGACTCGGCCAACTGCCGACGCTGCGCCAACGGGAGGGCCCGCACCACCGACGCCACGTCACTGGGGTGCAGGTCGCGCAGACGTGCTGCCTCGGCCGCCATCTCGGAGGAGGCGGCGAACAGGCTGCGCACCTCGGTCCAGTCGACCAGGCGGTAACTGGGTCGGCGGCGCAAGGCCGATCGCCGCGCCAGGCGCACTTTGGCCACCTCCCATCCGGGAAGCCGACCGCCGCTCGTGATCCGCAGCGCCACATCACTGACCGTCTCGTCGCCCAACCGGTGGTCGATGATGTCAGCGCCGAGCAGGCGTTCGCCCGGGCGCACCTGGAACGGGTTCACGTCCACGTCCCAACTGCGCAGGCGGGCGCCGTGTGGTGCCAGTTCTGCGATCCGATGGGCGTTCACGAAGATGCGGCGACGCTGGCTCGAGGCAACGAAACCCACCACCCGGGGCGCTCGCCGGTCCCGGCCCGGCACGACGACGATGTCCTCGAGGCGGCCGATGGTGGCACCCCCGGCGTCGAGCAGGGGAAGACGCTTCACCCTGAACGCGTAGATGAGGTCATCGGTCACGGCCGGAGGCTACCGAACCGGGGGTACCCCTGAGGTGCCGCTCACCGCTGTCCACATCGTTGGGCAGCGCCTACCATGACGCCGGCGCAGAGCGCGCCGGGGACCACGCAACGGAGGAGCACCATGAGCCAGGCCGCCATCGAGGCACTGCGGGTCGAGCAGGCCCATGCCCGCCAGTTGTTCGCATCGCTGAGCGCCCAGGAATGGGGTGCCGAGTCGGGGTGCACCAACTGGCGCGTGCAGGACGTGGTGTGTCACATGGCCAGCGTCTTTCACGTGATCGCCGATCCCACGACCATCCAGGGAGGAGCGGGACAGGATGCCGAGGCCGACGCCGAGGTGCCGGTGCAGGCCCGCCGGGACTGGACCCCCGAACAGGTCATCGCCGAGTACGACCAGTGGAGCGACGCCGGCATAGCGGCACTGGAGGCCATGCAGGCACCCGGGCTGGCCGAGATGGTCATTCCCATGGCCAATCTGGGAAGCCACCCCATACACATCCTCGCCAACGCGATCGTGTTCGATCATTACTGCCATCTGCGACACGACATCGGTGCTGCCGTCGAACGTGCGGCGGCGTTGCCCCGCGATCCCGACGCACTGGCCGCCACGCTGGAGTGGATGTTGGCGGGGTTGCCCCAGATGTGCGCCGAGGCGTTGGCGGCGGTCCCCCGCCAGGGTGTGAGCCTGGTGTTCGAGGGTGCGGGCGCGTCATCGTGGACACTCGCACCCGGCGACGACGTGTGGACTGTGTCGGCGGGTGTCACGGCGGGTCTGCCCACGTTCACCTCGTCGGCCCATACCTTCGTGTCGTGGGGCACCAAGCGCGCTGACTGGCGTGACCACGGCGCATTGACCGGAGATCCGAACGGTTCGGCGGCCGACGTGCTCGACGCCATCAACGTGATCTAGCTGTGACGACCGACCGGGCCCTCGAGGTTGGCCTGGTGGCGGTCGCCCGGTGCGACCAGGCTGCAGTCCCGGCGGCAAGATGAGGCGGTGTTGCCCGCCGACGTGTCGCCCCTCGAGGTGGTGTGTCCTCGATGCGGGGCGACGGTGATGCAACGCTTCCACGGGCCGTGCGAGACGTGTCGGCGTGAACTCCGGGCCCGGTATCTGGCCGAGGGTCGCCAGGTGGACGTGGCCGAGTACGAGCCGAAGATGAACGTGACCCCCAACGCCGTGGCCCTGAAGGACGACTGAGCGCGCCTGCCTCGGCACACGAACCATCAAGGACACGGCGAACGAGGCGTTCGGTGGCCTGGCGCTGATGTACCTGATCGACACCAGTGTTCTCACCAGACTGCGGGTTCACGCCGTGAGTGATCGCATCGAGGAACTCGACCCTGAAGGGCTTGCTCGCACATCCATGACCGATCTGGAGGTCGGCTTCTCGGCGCGAAGCCCCGACGAATGGGACCGACTGGCGGTCGCTCTGGGCGCCTTCGGACGTATCGATGTCGAAGCGCGCCACTTCGATCGTGCGCGACAGGTCCAGCGCCAACTCGCTGCCCGTGGGCTCAGGGGTCGCAAGATCCCGGACCTGCTGGTGGCCGCTGTTGCCGAGGCCGCCTCGCTCACGGTGCTGCACCATGACGCTGGCTTCGACCACATCGCCGCCGTGACGGGTCAGCCGACCCGAGGGATCGTCGAGCGAGGGTCCATCGACTGAACGCCCTCGTTCACGCCAGCAACTCCACGCCGGGTAGGCCGTGGAAGCCACGGGGGTAGGCGGTCACGAGGGCGCGTCCGGTGGCTGTGGCAGTGGCGGCGATGATCAGGTCGTGAGCTCCTCGCCTGGAGCCATGCCGTGTGGTCCATGCGAGGAGCTCGCCGTGCTCGAATGCCACGCGTCGGTCGTAGGGCACCACCGGGATCGCCTCGAGTAGGGCCTCGATCAACCCGATGCGTGCCGGTCGCCGATGGGGCGTTGCCAGATGCACACCCGTCATGAGTTCGGCGACGGTCACGGCTGCGATGGCCAGGTCGTCGTGGTCGTCGAGCAACGCATCGAGTGTGCTCCGGCCACGTTCGGCATCGATGATGACCGACGTGTCGAGCAGCAGGGCCTTCATCTCGAAGGACGGAGGTCGAGCAAGGATCGCACTCGGGACAGGTCGTCGCTCCAGTCGTCATCGGGAGGGTGACTCGTCAGGGCTTGCTTGAGGCGGGCGCCGTCGCCGGGGCCGACTGGTTCGATACGTGCCACCACTCGGCCATGCCGAATCACGGTGAAGTGGACGCCCTGGTGCTCCACGGCGTCGAGCAGGTCGGAGAACTTGCGAGC
>Ga0169931_10001697_pt1 | contig 36267 bp, 43 predicted proteins | sample Kivu_15m_20L_FD_129675 | JGI IMG/M metagenome (GOLD analysis project Ga0169931, IMG submission 129675) | Freshwater microbial communities from Lake Kivu, Western Province, Rwanda to study Microbial Dark Matter (Phase II) - Kivu_15m_20L... | ecosystem: Environmental > Aquatic > Freshwater > Lake...
AAATGTTCTTTTGGCCATGGTGCTCCAATGTAATCATATTGTTGATAATCTGGATTCCATTTATCTGAATGGGTTATAAAACCATCGTCTTGAACAATTATAACAAATTCAGTATCTATGTGTTTTACCAAATCAACCAAACAAAATTTATTATATCCATCATAGGTTAATTTTGGTATTTCAACATGAGAATAAAAATCAGACTTTCCAAAATTTGTGTTGCAAAAAAACTTAACATCACCAAATTTAATCCCATTGCAACTATATTTTAGTGCTTTGAGGTGATTTGAATCTTTTCCAACACCATCTATACTGACCAATGTGGTATTTGATAAATTAATCATTGTATTGTGGGAAGAATTTTTTCTTCCCTAATTTCACTATTTGAGATCAAGTTGATTTGTTTTTTAATCAAAAATCTTTTATCGTTAGTAATGTATACGGATCTAGCTAACTCTACAAATTCTTTATCAAATTGTTTTTTTTCTTCTAATATTCTTATTTTATCTTCAATTTCCCAAAGTGCTTCATTTATTTGCTGCAAATCATCAAGTAATTTATGATCAATATTTAAAAATTTAACAGCATTTTTTAAAATTAAATATTCATTTAAAAGATTTTTATATTTTTCTGTGTGCTCACTGCATTTTTTTAATTTAATGTTGACAATGGTGTATTTGTCTACAATTTCTCCATTTGATACTTCAATTTTCATTTTAAATCATGTAAGTCCAATTTACATTGCGATAAACCATATTTGTTAAGTTGTAGTAAGTTGGTCTTTCATTTTCCCTTCTTTTTTCATACATAAAAATATTATCTGTTTTGCTATATTTGTCAACCAAATAGCATAGAGATGTTTCTACAGTATGTATTTCGGTTGCCTTTTCAATAACACCAACCCAATCAAAAAGATTAAACTGATGTTTTTTGTCTTTTTCAAATGACATTTCTATAACTTGATTATTTGTATGTATTTTTGGAGTTGAACGAACTACGTGATTTGGTGGAGTTCCATATGTCATATTGAGAAGTGTAAATGGTTTTTTAAGATTTATATTATACTCATCAATCAACTTTTGCTCACGCTCTTCACTTCTTGTGAGACTAAAACTTTTGTGCCAATTGGTTAATGGTGTATTTGTGTAATAATACTTGCTGGCCATTATAGAACAATTTTTTAAATAATAGTTTGCAAACGAAACCGGAACGTAAAGATCCATTTCTGTATTTGCTCCCATGTGGGATCCATACAATTCTTTCATTGGAAACTCTTCCGATTCACGGTGCCAAACTAAATTTGGTTTTTGTAATTGAGTTGCAAGCATTTCATAATAAAGGTCTATGACTGGCACGTGAACTCTGTAGCCACTCTCAATATACCGATCTATTATTGGTTGAATCCAAATTATATCACCCAATCCACATGGCTGATATATCAAACAATTTTTCATAAGAGTTCCACTATTCTATCGTACAAATAATCATCAGAAGTCTGATGCTTCATACATTTTTCAAAGTTGTCCTTGATGGCATCCATCTTGCTGTAATAAAGATCTTCACTTAAACTATTTATATCAAACTTATCATCAAGTATTATGATTCCATCCATATTGAACATATTTACAATTTCTGGAGTTCCATGATAAATTGGAATTGTTCCTGTAGCAAAACAATCCATCAATTTTTCAGTATAATAATTTGAATATTTTTCATTTTCAATTGTTATTGAAAAATAATAATCATTTAATACGTCCTCTTTTTTATCAAATGGATTAAACGATCTTCCATAGTAATCTATGGGATAATTTTTATTTTTAAATTGCATCATCAAATTATTTCTAAATTGATGACCAGAACAAAAATTTTTTCCAGAAGAAATCATTGAAACCAATTTAGATTTTTTATGTACTCCTCTATTTTTAATCCAAGTCATATTTGCTGCTGGAGGACAGTAACAAAAAATTGGATCTATGTTTACAATATCAGTGACATGTGTAAATATTTTTTTATATATATTTTTTAATTGATTATAATTATTTTTTATAAATTCTAATTGGTTTGGAGTTATGCCTTTTGATTCACAAAGCCACAAAAATTTATTTTTTGAATTACTTTTTACACCTCCTAAAATATTATAATCCATATAAACTTCAATATCATTTATAGAAGGTTTATCAAAAATCCATTTAAAATTTTTAGGAGGAATATACATACAAGATGTTACATCATGAGAAAAAGGACTACCAAAAGCAGAAATTTCTTTTATCATATTACAATCCAATTTTCACAATAAATATCAGACCAATTTTTTGGCATATCTGGAGAGTTTCCAAACCACTCTACCGGAGCAATTACTTTCTTAGAATTGCTTAACCACGCTCCCCACCAACTAAAAGAGCTGTTTGCGATTATGTGATAATCACATTTACTCATCAAACACATATCTATATATTGATCATTTGTTTCAGTTATAAAATACTTTCTACCAAGATTATCAAAAATGTTTTTTGCTAATTCTGGTTCATCACTAAAACAAATAAGCAAAAGATCTTCTGGTAATTGTTCCAAAGCATTTTTAAAATATTCTTCATTGCAGATAGGATGTTTGCCGACTAAATTTTTATAATCACCCAATCTCAGATGCAAAGAAATAACAGGCTCTTTGGTAATTTGTCGAATGTCTTCTGCTTTTTCTTCAATTTCTTTTTTAAACTGAAATTCTCTCAAAAGATCATTTCTGTAATCTTTAAAATACTTTTCACTCTGAAAATATCCAAGAATATCTGTACCATCTGGAATACCAAAAATTCCAGCGTTATAAGTAAACGCTCTTTCTTGTGCTTTTTTTGAGTTTATTATTTCACTGCTATCTTTTGCAGATAAATTTGGAAAACATTCGTTGAGACAAAAATTTAAATAAGGATTTGCAGATTTAAATTGGTAAGGAATACCAAATTCATATTTTCTTGTTTTCGCTATTGCATATAGCGTTGCATATTGAAACATTTGGTTTCCCATGCGTCCATACCGACCAATCATATTAAAAGTTATCATGCAAAAACCGTATTTCTGTTCTGTAATGGTCTATCTGTTAGATTTTGCCATTTATTTGCGCTATCCCTATCATTTGATTGATAAACTAAAGGATTATTTGGAGTATAAACTTTAAATTGATTTTGTATTCCTGCTGTTCCAAGATCCCAAGGTCTATCTAAAACATTTAAACAATATTTACCAACCTCGGACATGGTTTTTCTATAATTTTCTGTTACATATAAAATTGCATGTGCTGCTAATATTCCAGAAATTCTTAAATAATCTTCATTATGTTTACAAGATCCATAATATAAATTACCATGTGATATTCCCAGATAAACTCCATCGGAGTCATCTGGGATTTCAAGTACTGGATCAAAATTATCAATAAATTCAACATCATCTTCTAAAATCAAAAGAGGTGTTGAATATTCTGTATTATCTAATATTTGAATATGAGAAGTTCCACAACCCCTATAATGTGCTATTGATTTGTCTGTGTTTGGTGGTGGTGGTATGACAACACCAGATTTTCGGTGTGTATTTTTAAACTCAAATTTTTTAAATCTCTGTTCCATCAATTCTGCATTTTTTGTTGCAGAATCTAAATTGATCCAAACCACAGGAATTTCACGAAGATCAATGCGCATCAATAGTCCTCAAAAGTATTATAGTATATTATAAAGAAATGTCAAATATATTTATTTGACTTTACTCTAGAGTACTTTATAATACATCTTAAAAGATGAATCTAGAGAACCTTAAAGAACTTATTACTAAAGACTCTCAAATAGACTCTACAGAGTTAGGTATAGAGTCTCTTAAGATACCTCAAATACACTCCAAGTATCTTACAATTTTATCAGATGTCAAATTACTTTTGACAAAACAGCAAAACGATCTGGCAATTTTAAAATTGCGTAAGTGGAAAATTTATACCGGAAAGGCTTCTCAAGAAGAACTTGATGCTTGGGGCGAAGAGCCATCCGAACTTACACTTTTAAAAAGTGATGTTGAACAATTTGTAGAAGCAGATCCAAAAGTTATTGAACTAAAAGCAAAAATTGCTGTGAGTGAAGTAAAACTTAAGATGGTTGAAGAGTTTATTCGATCACTCAACAATAGAAATTTTAACATCAAATCTGCAATTGAGTGGCAAAAAATGATGAATGGAATCATCTAAATATTGAGTGGATATAGATGTTGAATCTATTGATGAAGTTCGATATTATGTAAAGACCGAAAAGGGACTTAAACAAGAATTGAGAGATTATTTCTCATTCATGGTTCCCGGTGCTCAATATATGCCAATGTACAAAAAGCGTATATGGGACGGAAAAATTCGGCTCTATGATATTTTGTCATCCACTCTTCCCAGAGGCTTAAAAACTTATCTAGAAAAGTTTTGCAAAGACCGTGGATACACGTTAAATATAAAGGAGAATCCAAATCCTTTATGCATAACGGAGCAACAACTTCAGGATTTTTACGAATCGTTGAAGGTTTCCGTTCGCAAGCAGCCAGTAAAGATGCACGACCACCAAAAACAGGGTATCTTGCATGCATTGAACAATCATCGTTCGGTTTTGATCTCACCAACTGGCTCAGGAAAAAGTCTTATTATATACGTATTGGTACGATATCTTCAAAAGGTGTTGCGTTCAGATCGCAAAATCCTTATTTTGGTTCCAACGGTCGGTCTCGTCAATCAGATGGAGGCCGATTTTTTTGATTATTCTGCGCAAGATAAATCTTGGTCTTGTAAGAAATACATTCACAAAATATCTGCTGGTGTAGATAAAGAAACAAATCGTCAGATAGTAGTCTCCACTTGGCAATCAATTTACAAATTACCAAGAGAATGGTTTGATCAATTTGATGCAATCTTTTTTGATGAGTGTCACCAAGCAAAAGCAGAATCCATAAACTTTATTGGACAAAAACTAACTAAGGCTTGGTTTAGAATTGGGACTACTGGTACACTTCAGCAGACTCAGGCCCATAGACTTAGCATTGAAGGTATTCTGGGTCCAGCGGTGCAATTTATTCATACAAAGAATTTAATGAACAAGGGTTTACTCGCCACTCTTGGTATAGATTGTATAATGCTTAAATATAATGATGAAGATAAACAATTAATGAAGAAGCAGCGTTATGCTGACGAAATCAAATGGGTGGCCACCAATGAAAGAAGAAACGAATTCATTAAAAAACTTGCACTCAACACAAAAGGCAATACCCTCGTTCTCTTCAACTACGTCGAAATTCACGGGAAACCACTTGCGGAAATCATTAAAAAAGAAGCAGGAGATAGAAAGGTATATTTCATCTCAGGCAAAACTGAAGCAGACCAAAGAGAATATATTCGAAGAGTTATTGATACCGAAAAGAATGCCATCTTGGTTGCTAGCTACGGTACTACTTCTGCTGGGATTAACATTGTCAATCTTGATAACATTATCTTTGCTTCCCCTACTAAATCGGTCATAAGACTTTTGCAAAGCATTGGCAGAGGCTTGCGTGTTTCAGAGAAAAAGAAAACACTCAAAGTCTACGACATAGTCGATGATCTTTCTTGGAAGTCACACAAGAATCATGTGTTCAAACATTTTGAAGAGAGATTGAAGATTTACAAAAAAGAAAAGTTTGATTATAGAATCTTTTCAATGTCAAATTCAGATCTCTCGGAAGATAAATAATATGGAAGGGAGGACATCAATATGTCCGATTCACTTCCTGAGAATTCCTTCTCGGGCGTTTTAAGAGTTGTTAAACTTACTTCTGGAGAAGAGATAATCGGTTTGATCTCTGAACCAAAACCTGAAAAACTTTTAATAAAACTGCCTGCAAGACTTGACAATTATATGATGAAAAATTCAACAGACGAATATGTTGAATATATAAAATTGACAAATTATTTGTCAAACATAAAAGAACACGAAATTCAAATTCCAATGACTGCAATTGTTTACATGGGTGCTCCAAATATTGATTTGGAAAAAATGTATGAAATTTACTTCATGACCATGCAAACTGATCCAAAATCCGTTGTTACTTCTGGCCCAGATATAAACACTCACCCAGAACCCGGCCTTCAACTTTTAAACGATCTTTTCAATAATGAAGATTTTGTTGGGTTTGTCAATGATCTAATTGATACTTTTGAGGGCGTTGAAATTTTTGAAGCAGAAGAAGACGAAGAAGACGCGATAAAAGACGTTATAAGCGATTCTTCTGAAAAGGAGTCCGAACCCCAACCCAAGCCCAAGAAACGCCGTAAAATCAAACCAGAGGGCCAGAAACTACCATACAATCCAGAGGCCAATCCAAATAGTCCAGAGGGTTGGTCTGACAATCCTATGGATTATATTTAAGGAAAAAGATTGCTGGGAGCGTCTGGGTTTAAATTGTAGAAAGAATATTTAAACGTGCAGGATGCTCTTAATTGTACTGTATCTGAATTATCAGATTGAAATATTAACCCAGACAATTTTACTGGAATTAAATTTCCAAATTCAACTGTTAAAAGTGGAATATCACATTTATAAGATTCTGGAGAATTATTAAAAATTTGTAAAGCAGCATTATAGTGCCATTTCTGATATTCCAAATTATGATCTACATCATTTTCTATATTGCTAACATTTCTCATCCAAGAATAAATACTTTTCCAGTTGTTTAAATTTTTATCTACTAAAAATTCTACTGAAAGCGGCTCAAATTGAATCCCCAATGTTGGAACTGGAATTGTAGTACCAAATATAGTTGGCTGAGGTTGATCTGCAATACTGATACCCGGCAAATTTGTTTTTTGAATTAATAATTCAAGGATTTTGGTTCCTCTTAAAATTTTAAGACGATAATAATTGTTGTATAATAAATTTATATCGTCTTGACAGGGTATGCTGCTCATAAAATTATTTATCTAAAAAGAAAAACCTCCCCATTTCTGGGGAGGTTTTCGTGTTACTATTTACTACTTATCAGATTGTGTTACCGTGGAGGTTGGTAACGAATGTGAGGCGGTAGTATTGGTTGAGACCTTGTGTTAGGCTGTCACCATCTGGTACTGGACCGTTGGGTCCAGTTACGTTTAGAACGTATGGGTTGGCAACAACACCATAGCGTGTCTTGAATGCAATGCGTGGTTGGAAAGTGTCTGGATCGACTGCACGTACCATTTGTAGCGGAACGTATGGGCAGTAGAAGAGACCAGCATCGTATGGCGATTCGCCCTTATAACCAGCGCAGAAGAAGTTTAATCCGAGTGGGGTATAAGGATCGATGTAGACGCGAACTTTACCATTGAGGATACCAGCAAAGGTTCCTTGTGTATCATCAGCGTTGATTTGTGGAGCGATTGCTGGGCTGAGGCTCATGAAACCAGACATAGCGAGGGCTGCTGCGGTATCGCTATCGCAGACAATGAAGTTGCCCTTTCCACGGCGTGTTTCTTTGGCGATTGCGTTGCATTCACGTTCAATTTGGAAAGTGAGGCCACGGAATCTTTCAGCAGACCAACGACCGTCTGAGTCAACGTTAAGATCGTATGTACCTTTGCTTGTAATGTCGGCTTGTTGTGAACCGCTCTTAGCAACATAGTAAATTGTCTTGACGATTTCGCGGTTGATTTCGGCAAGAATTTCTGTGCTGAGAAGATTTGCGAGTTCAGCTTCAGCGTCAAGACCGTGAACAGCCTTAAGGTCTTGTGCAAGTTCAATTGTGTAGTTGCTGGACAGAGCACGTGTACGGGCTTGTACGGCAACACGGTCAATTGAGAATGCCATTTGGTTAAATGTGGCATACTTATCAGAACCAGCACCGATACCTTCACCGGAGCTTGTTAGAATACCACGATAACGGCTGAAGTTTGCAGCGCTGAGAGCACGGATATATTGCGGGCTAGCAGAAGTGTAGCCAGCAGATAAACCGTAACCAGCAGTTGCACCCTTAAAGTCTAAGCCTAGTGTCCAACCTGAACCACCCCATTCGGCTTGTGGTTCTTGGAACATAGCTTCAGCGTATGCAAGAGTTGCACCGTAAGCGCAACCACCGTAGTTTGCACGCATAGCGAAGATGAGTCCGGTTGGTGCGGTCATTGGTTGAACGCCGCAGATGTCGTAGGCCATGAGGTTAGGCATAGCACGACGAACGAGGCTGATGAGTACTGGGTCATAACCAGAAACTGCACCAGTGTTGGTGTAGCTTGTAGGCATGCCTAGATTGTTAGAAGTCATGTCTTCTGTGAGGTGTTGAGCACGAATTGCTTGCTCTTGGTTCTCTAGAAGGACGGCAGTGACCTTTTTACGATAATCATCTGAGATACCGGGAAGAGCGTCGTGGTTTAGTACTGGTGACCACTTCTCGGTTAAGATGTCATATGGTGTGTTATCTGAAAAATTCATTTTTAATGTATCTCCTGTGAGTTAAAATTATTTATAAATTTAATAATTTATAATTTTTTGTTAAGCTTTGCGATTGCAGAAACGTAATTGTCTACAGTTGTAGGAATTGTTTCCTTGACTGAAGAGAATGTCATTTCTTCGTTGATTGATTGAACTGCTGGTCTTGATTGAGGAATATAAGTTTGGTTGTTTAGATAATTTTCTTTGATGGCTACTAATTTTTCTCTATATTCGTTTACATCAGAGAAAGCAACATTTTCCATTAAAGATTGTAATTTAGCAACTTGTGTATCAGCAAGATCTCTTGTTTCAGCGACAAAAATTCCTGCGCATTCAGTTAAAGCAATTTCCTTGCGGAGATTGATATTTTCTGTAATTGAAGAATTTAAAGTCTTAGAAAGTTCGATATTATGCGAATAGAGTTCATCAAGGGCATTGTATTTCTCATTTGGAACATCAATGTAATGATTTTCAAAGAGATTCTTTAAACCGCTGATAAAGTTTTCTGCGATTTGTGTCTTGATACCTTGCTCTACAGCAACAGTATTTTCTTGCATCCATTCTTCTACAACGTAATCAAGGTAATCATCAACCTTTTCAACTAATGATTCTGTTACGTTTTCAAGATAATTTTTAACGCCTTCATCTAGAGCTTCCATGTTGTTCTTCATATGGGCGTTGACTCTGTCTTGAACGGCGGCTTCAAAAATACCTTCAAGTTGTGACACTAAAGAATCCGAAGCGATTTCTTCACCGAGTAAAGAAATTAAAGCATTTTTAAATTGTGTACGAGCAGCTTCTTCAACCTCAACGACATCAGTGTCGTATTCTGGATTTTCTTCTTCTTCCATTTCATCCTCTTCAGGTTCAGCTTGTGGAGCAGCTGCCATTGGCATCATACCACCCATACCCATGCCAGCCATTGCGGCAACTGGTGTTGGTACTTGAGCCTTTTGATAATTGTTGGCTGTGACTACTGGAGAAGGAATAACATTGCCACGACCATCTGGTGTGTATGCAACTCCGTTAGCAGGCATAATGCCCATTGGCATGTTACCCATATTAACATTTTCATTAATTTTATTATTTCTTTTATTTTTCATATCAATGGATCCTTGATCTTTTATATTTATAAAATTTAAATATTATTACACTATTCCTCTTGCTTTTGCTCTAGATAAATAACCAGCCTGTGACAAAGCTTGATTTGTTCTTTGTTTTGGTAATTCTTTAATATTTTCTGCTGTCTTTTTTGCGCCAAATCTGTTTAAAGCCCATTCCAATGGATCGATGCCCATTCCCGCAATATTTTGCAATTGTTTTGCGGCAATACCTCCCAAAACACCAAAATTATCAGCACCATATTTGGACATAGCTCCTGCTGCTGGCACACCCATGCCAATTGCGTCGACTACATATTTTAGAACATGAGGATTTAATTTCTCAGCCTCTCCACCACCAAATCCCCTACCCAAATACATTTGTGCTAATTGAGCTTTGAATTGTTTTTGAATAGTTGGCATAAATAACTGATTTGCCACCGAACCAATCACGCCGCCACCAGACAACCCTATTGCCTGAATGAGAGAATTTAATCTGTCAGAAAATTCACTCCACTGCGTTTGATATTGGATGTCATAGCCAGCTGGCATTTGTTCTCTGCCTCTTATTATCTGTGATTTTGTAGATTCTCCGCCGAGTGCATCATAACCAACATCATCTTCATAAGATTTTTTAGTTATCGGATCTTGTTTTGGCATTTTTCTGGATCCAGCTGCCGTTCCCTTCAATTCTGGTTCAATGATATTTTCGAATCCTGTTTGTGTAGCATGCAATCCATATTGTGGACCACAAAGACCTGTAGATTCTTTTAAATAATTTAAAATTATTTGAGATGATTTTTTATCTAAACCGTATGGCATTTTATATATTTTTAAAATATTCTTTAAAAACTTTTACAATATTTTTTTCTAAATTTTTAGAAGATGAATTTTTAATTAATTGCTTGGAGTATTGCAATTGTCTTTCAGACCAAATACCATTTTCAAAAATCCACTCTCTGCCTTCCATAATTCCATTTACGAAAGCATTTGGAGCAGATGGATCTGCAACAATATCAATAGCAGCTAGCATAAAGTCTTCTTGTACTTCTTGATATCCATTTTTTGATTTTAAAGATCCCATTCCTCTGGTAGATACTCCTAACTGAGCACCTTCCTCAATTAAATTTTTAACAATTTTGCCCATTGGAGTATCAAGAACTTTAGCTTTTCCGTAAATATTTTTACCATCTTCATATAGTTCTTTTACAATGTGTGAAACTCTATCAAGATTAACAGTTGGCCCGGTTGGATGGTTTAATTCGCCTAATGCACGACCTTTGTTTACATATTCATTGATATATCTACCAGTTTCTTTGGCGAGAATATTTTTTGGATAAACTCTACCATTTCTGTTTTTTACTTCAGATTGCATAAAAACGCCTTCAATGAAGTAATTTTTGTCTCCATTTTCTGCATTTTCTTTTACAAATTTAATGTCTTCTGTTAATTCTGTTATTAGTTTCATGGTTTACCTTATTTGTATTATCTTGGTGGAGCACCAGACCCCGAACCTTTTTGTGGTTTTATCCGTGGGGATTTGGGGTTTGGAACTCTATTTGGTGTGGGAATTACAACCCAACCATTATCTGGATCCCATTGATAATTTGGTCCTCTTCCCGGGTTGTGTATTTGTCCCGGTCTTGGATTACGGGGAAATGGTCTTGCACCCGGTAGTAAATCTGGCAATTTTGGTGGATTGGGTTGTTGGGGTGGCTGTGGTGTTGGTGGTGGGGTTGATGGTCCAGCGGGAACTCCTCCCGGTGCAGTTGAATCGGGAGTAAAAGGTCCACCCGGAAATCCGGGAATAACAATTGGTGGAATTATTCCAGCTGCCTGCACGCCCTCGGCTGACTCATTTAATTTTTTTTTATCAAAAAGACTTTTTGAAACTTTTACATACTCTTGTTTCAATCTATCATTCATTTTTGTGTATAGAGCTGTAGAAGTAATGGCCTTCAATGCAACTGCATTTTCTTCAATCACATTTCTTATAATTTTTCTTGCATTATCCTTCATTTTTTAGTCCTTTTGCCATTTGGTAAAAATTTAAATTGTTCTTTAATTCTCCAGAATTTTCTAAAATGCTTTTTACCAAAACTTTTCTGTTTGAAGGATTTAAAGAATTAAAAAATTCTTTTAAATCTTTCATTTCCGTATCTTTTATATTTATAGTTGTGTTGTTTTTTAATTTAAGTTTATTATTAATTTTTGAATCATAATTTTCTACAAATTCAATAAAATACTTCATATCTTCATCTAATTCAGTATAAAATTTAGATTCAAACATTTTTTCTTTAAATGCATCTTCTACTTCAGAAATTGCATTGTTTAATTTAATTGAAAGGGAATTCAATAAACTTTTCTTGAAGGCAATCTCACTTTCAAAAATTAATGATTTAATTCCATTTTTTAATATGAGATTTGTTATTTGATTCATTTTAAGCTTGTTCCTCTGATGACATCATTTCGGCTTGCTGTTGCGCCATCATAGCCATTTGTTCTCGTTGAAGTCTTTCTCTATCCACTTCCATTTGTTTATCAAGTTCTTTCATTTCTTCTTCAGTTTGTCTTAATATTTTAGTTCTTATATAATCTGTTGAAAAATATTTTCCAACATAAGGTTCTACTAAAGAAAGCATTTTAATTCTTTCTGCTAAAATTTCACTTTCTTTTAAATCCCAGAAGTAATTATCAGTATTAAAAACAATTTTAATTTCTTGTTTTAATACTTGCCAATCCTGCTCCGTCATCACACCTTTGAGTAAAAGCTGAACACGTAAAAAATCTAAAAATAATTTTGCAAAATTGTGGCGAAGTTTTTCTACAAACTTATAAAATTTTACTTCTTCTCTTGTTATTTCAAGAGATCTTCCCATATTAAATCCACTTTGTTCTGCAGCTAAACGATTTAAAGGAACGTTTAGAGCGTTGTAAAGTTTCTTTTTGAAATAATCCACGTCTTCAATTTGAGACATTGCCTGACCGCCCGGAAGAGTAGTAATCTGTGTTCCTTGAGAACCTTCTCTACGAGGCAACCAATAATCTTCTAATACTGAAAGATGATTTCTTTCATCTCGTATTTCACCAGTATTTTGATTGTAGATTATACGATTGCGGAATCTACTCATCATATCCCGCATGTACTGTTCTGCTTTTTGTTTTGGCAGCTGACCAACGTCAATATAGAAAACTCTTCTTTCTGGTGCTCTTGCCACTCTATAAACAAGAAGAGCATCTTCTAATTGACGTAACATATTTAAAGGTCTTATTGCTTTGTGCAAATAACCTAAAACACGTTTAGTGTTCATATCAACTATACCAGATGGAACATATACAACGCTATCTAAAGAAAGATGTAAACCACCCGGACCAGTCATTATATAAGATTCTTTATCAGAATCTGTATACAAATAATATTCTTCAATTTCTTTAATTAAAGAAACTGAACCAGTTGTTGTTCTTTCTTGTTCCTTTTTTACTTTTCTAATCTTTTTAATTTTTAAAGGATCAACTGGAATTATTTCTTTAATACCATCTTGTGGTGATGATTTGTCAATTACAATGTTATAAAAAATTCTAGAATCGATATACCATCTTCTAAAAATTTCATATGATTTATTATTAAAATCTAGGAGATTAATAATTTTATCAAATTCTTTGTAAATTTTTAATTTAATAGGTTCAGTAATTTGTAAGGATTTTAAATCTAACTTTACTGGTCTAGAATCTGTTCCTTTTACAATTGCAGCATTTACAATTTCTTCTACTGCATTATCTACTTCTGGGTACACAGACATATTTCTGTACTGTACAATTGCACTGCTTTCATCTTTTAATGTACCTGTGTAATCAATAGCTGATGAAAAAAATCCACCAACATCCACGGTAACAGTTCCATCAAAAGTTTCTGGAGCAGATATCTTTTGAAGAGCGTTTTCTTGACGCTCTTCTTTTGTTTTTCTTCCTTTGCCAAATTCAAATCCAAAAACTTCTATTTCCATATTAATCTCTCACAAATAGTTATAAAGAATTTAACCGCTATCAAGTACCGTTATCAGTTATATTACTACCCTGTGATTTGATTCGGATCATATCAAAAAGTAATACAACAGTAAATTGACAAAACGAGTTCACAGATCCCATGTTTAAAGAAACAGGTGTTACAGTTTTTGGCCAACAACCATCTAAAATAAATGTTTTTAGATATGTGTTGGGAGACCCTTCACCATTTAAAGATAAATGGTTTATATTCCACCCATCAGCCTTATAAGTTGGTGCAAATGTAGATATGTTTGATGTATGATTATTTATAGAATTTTGCCAAGTATGAAATTTTTTCCATAAATCATTTGTACCAGTATCATCATAGACAACCATAGACCACGTTCCATATTGTTTTTCACCCGGATAATATAATTTGCGTCCAAAATATCCATATTCTATATTTTGTGTTGATAAAGTTGGAATTTCTGTAGCAGCTACGTGAAATTTACTTATTTGGCCTTGTGAAAATGGTATCTGTCCAGCAACAAGATATCTATTTTTTCTTGTTCCACCACTAAACGCATTTTTAAAATCAGTTATTGCAATGGCCATTAAATTCCTTCCTCTATGATAAAATAATCATAACGAATTGAAACTTGAAATAATGCTTGATCTGTTTGGTTCATAGATAAACTTATTCCACCAACTTGTTCTGGCCAACAACCAACCAATTTAATTTGTCTTAATACATTACTTCCATTTAAATCTAAATGTCTGATTATCCAATCCGTTTTTAATCTTTGATAAGCAAAATCATCATCGATCACTTCGTGTGTTACATGACCATCCAATGCTTCTTTCCAAGCATGAAATGCTTTCCACAAATTATCACTATTATTATCATCATAAACAGTAATAGACCATGGTTGATATTCTCTATCACCCGCAAAATTAAGATTTCTTCCTCTGTATGGAACTGTTATCGTTCCAACGCTGGCTTGCGGCAATGATGCGGATACAATTTTTAATTGTTCTGTTGTAATATTTGGTCTATAGTCAATATTATCTGGAAATGCACCGGCAATAGGAACGGTAAATCTGTTTTGGCGAGTACCACCATTAAATGCTTGTTTAAATGATTGTATTGAGTTTGGTGTTGGCATATTATGCTGATACTGATAATGTTATTGCAAATTCCTCAGACGCTAATAGTGGTTTAATTACAATGTTTACATTAATTGTAGAAGAATTATCTGTATTATTTGAACTATCGCATGTTACTTGTGTAAATGCTGAATCTAAGAACTGTGATAATCCAATTAAGTAAAGAGATATTTCTGAAGTAATTGCAGATCTTGTCGCGGCGTTATTTACTTCAAAGACATATTTAAGAAGAATTGTCCTTACATTAGTTTCAATGTCTTGTTTAAGTTTTGAAGGACCGACTCTTTCTTCTGATGTATATGAAGCCGAAGAACCTGCAGTAGCCCCAACCAAGTCCAATCCTAAGAAATAATCTAGATTATTTTTAATGTAAAAATTAACTCTATTTTTCTTTAAGAGATTTTTTGTTGTTGTATCTGTCCAGATCACTGGATTTTTTACAATTCCATTTAATATAAATGAATTGTTTGATCCTGCATTAGTATAATAAATTTGATTTAAATTTTTGGATCTATTGAAAGCTCCGGCCACATCACTCATCATTGGAAGAGTAACTGTTATAGTTGTTCCTGTTTCCAAACTTGTTGTTGGCACTTTAAATTGGTATCTCTGACCATAAACATTAAAAATTCTGTCTGCAACAGTAGATCCAGAAACTAAAGAAGCTGAACTGAACAAATTATCAAAATTTTGAGCCGTATATCCGGCCCCATTTCCAGTAGAACCAAATATTCCTATTACTTGTGGTGTGTTTTCAACATATTGTGCCTCGCTTGCACTATTGTTTTGCGCAATTAATACATCAATTAAATTTGATGTAGCGGTTTCATAGGAAGAAAAACCAGAGCAAGAACCAGCAATAACTAGTGTACCACCATATGCAAGATAATTTATAGCATGTAAAAAATCAGTTCCATTTGTTTTACCTGTTATTTCTGTTCCATTTGAATTAAAGAAACCAAAAGTACCACCCAGCGCTGCTGTGCTAGTTACTATGCAAGCAGTTATGCCAGAAAGGTTATTTAAATCATTTACCAAATCAAATGGATTGTTATAAACAATATAGTTGTCCGCTGTACTTCCGATTGTTGGGTTTGCTAAACTTGTTCTAGAGTAAATCAACCACCCGAAAAGACCTCCCGGATTTGTGCTTGCAGCACCACATACACCAGAAAAGGTGGGGGGCACAAAAGTTGAACCTGCCAAAAACGCAGCATAAAGAGGAGAAACAGATTTTTCTGTATTATAATAATTTGGTGAAAGAAATGAATTAAATGTTGCTGTTGCCATTTTATACCTTAAAAGTATTTATAATTTTTTAATTTTATTTTTAAGCAGGATACCAAATTACTCCATTTTCTTTAAATTCTCCATTTTCTCCTTCGTTTGGATTTAACATAAACAAAACATTGTCCTCTTCCGGATTTTTAACGTTTTCGTGGTTCAATTGAGCCGTTTCAATCAAATCAGCAAAATATTCTTGTCTGCAGAGCCATGCAAAAAATACTAAAGTCATGACCATGTCATCGTGATGTCCATCGTCTGCTTTAAAAGTATTTGATTTTGATATAAATGTCATCAATTCGTTGATTATTCGCTCATCATTTAACAAGATTTTATCTTCTTCTATTAATCTTTTTAAAATAGTACAACCCAATTTTTTTGTTTGAGCGGTTGTTCTGAGACCCATTTCGCTTTTACCCGAAGCAAATCCCTGTGACAAAACTTGTCCTTTACGACCCATAATTCTTGTCATCAACAAATTTTCATAATTTAAATCATTGTAAAGAATATTTGAAATTTGCCCTCCAATATCATTTGTTTCTACTAAAACATAAGCATTGTTATATTGTTCTGCGACATTTTTGATTGATGTGGGGAATGCAAATGGACTTATTGTATTATTTTTATATGTTGCAACAACTTTATATGGAGTTTCATTACCGCTTATTACCGTAAATGCGGAATAATCAGATGCCTGACCCCGGGAAACATCAGCCTGAAGAAAATAAATTTTATCTTTTTGCGGTTTTTCAAAAATTCTTAAGCCTTCTTTATCTTCTGAAATATACTCTTCTGATGCTAATACATTTAATTTAGTAGAAGAAATGAGAGTATTTGAAGACCCCAAGAAGCTACAACCATATTCTTGTTGAAATTGCTCTTCGCTTGTGTTTGCAATTTGTTCTCTTGCCCATGCGTCATCTCTTCTCGGGCCACCCGGAGTTATTGGAACTTCCCTCCAAGAAACTTCCACGGGAATAAATTTGTTTTTTAATTTGTGTCCTTCAGGTCTATTTGCATCTACCCAAAGTTTATGAAAATGATTCATTCCATTTGGTGTTGACACAATTATGAGTTTTGTTGTTGTACCAGCAGAAATGGTTGGATATGTGGAGGAATAAAATTCCTCTGCTACGTGTGAAGGCAAGAACGCATATTCATCTAAAAGAAGTAAGTTAAACGAACCACCACGAATTGCGGAGGAAGATGTTGCATCACATATAACTCTAGAGCCATTTTCTAATTTAAATGAAGTCTTATTCCATTCAATAACGCCTTGTTGCAAAAAATGAGGTAAATTTTCATACGCTAATTGTAATTTGGCAAATAATTCATCTTTAGCAGTTTTTAGTTTGTTTGCTAATATTGCACAACTTACTGATTGATTGAATGTGACATAATGTGTAATATATCCAATCACAGAAGTAGATTTACCAGACTGTCTAGGCCATTTAGAAATAACAAATCTGTTATTATGAATTGCATTTACAAATTTTTGTTGATAATCATACAACTCAAATGGCATTACGCCTTTGTCTAGAGTTTTTACTTTTACATATTTACTACAAAAATATACAGGATCTTTTGCACACTTAACATATTCTTTTAATTGTTCTTCTGTATATTGTAGTTGTGTTCCCGGTAATTTTAATTTTGGGTTATTTCTATAGCCTTGAAAATTTTTATTATTTTGATTCATCTTTCACAATCTCAGCATCTATACAATTCTCTTTTTCCGTGCTTCTTTCTTTATTTAACAAATTTTGCAAATCTTTGGTAGATCCCACAAACACAGCATTGTTAGTTTGTTTTACTTCTACTTTGCTTCCTGTTAAATCTTTTGCCTTTTTATGCACATCTAAAACATTATTATTTAAATCTGCCATTGTTTTTAAAAGAATTGCAACAACTTCAAAAGCTCTTGGACTATCGGATTCTGTTGCAACTTTTAAAGCACTTTCTAAAGCAACATTTCCATTTTGTACAAGATTTTTTAAATTTTCTTGAACATAATCATAATCTTTTTGAAAATTTGCAATATCATAGGTTCCACCATGATTTGATTTTGTTTTTTCAATTTCAGTTGGAACGTTAAAAAACGAAGCTAAATTTTTGTTTATATTCATTAAAAATCTTCTACTATACCAATAACACCGGGTTCTTGAACAGAAGTGTAATTTTGTATTTTTCCATATATAAAACTCTTAGCAACAAAATTTATAGATGAAATGTTTATTCTTCTATTTCCAAAATCGCCATCATATCTTTCAGTCATATTATTGCTTACCATTGTAATTGGTATATCAACTTCTTTTTGAACTTCATTCATGTTCATTCTTATAAAATGGTCTGGATTAAAATATGGAATAATTTGTTCAAAAATTTGCAAAGTATCATCTATATGTCTCGTATAGATGAATAAAGAAAAAGCAACATTTACTGGAACCTGTTCAAATATTTGTGAACCATTTGGAGAACATTCATTTCCTATAACAGGAGATGAAGATACAGGATTTATTTTATTTCTTCTTCTAGAAGGATCTGAAGTTATAGTAGTTATTATATAACTCATTCTTGGTAGCTGATTTTCAATTCTTGTTCCAGTAGATATAGAAGAGGGTTCAAGAAGTCTTCTTATAAATTTTTCTTGCGGTGCATATGTAATTGGAACTCTTATAGTAAAGTTTCCTTCTGAACTTTCATCTGGATTGGTATGTTGAACTTGCACATTACTAAAGAGCGTGCCAAAGCCAACTACCAATTTTCTTAAACTTTGATTATAAAAATATCCAAACATTGTTAAAATATTTATGTTTCTGGTGTTACTGGTTCATATGAAGGGGGTGTTGATATATTTCTTAATACCCATGCACCTCTTCCATTTTTTGCATCTGAAGTATCGATTACAAGTTCATATGGAATATCTAAATCGTTATTTGTTCTTCTCAACACACCAACACCATTAGAATCAAAATATTGTGGACCCAAAGTAATTCTCCACAAATATTTTCCACTATTAATTAAACGACCACCACTCATTACAAATTTTGTAACCGCTTCATGCATAACAATTCTATCTACAATAGAATTTACATCTCCTGTAGAATTTGAACATGGAATTGCTTTAGAATTATTGCTTATAGTTCTCCATTCATCTAAAGCGTTGTGTACTATTTGACCTCTAGAGTAACGATATTCTTCTTCAAAGTGAGATATATACATACAACCATGTAATATGGTGTGATACATTATTTCATAAAAATATCTTGCACCATTATAAAAAGAAGAATAATAGCCTCTTGGTGAAACCCATGGATTGTGAACTTTCCAGTAATCTGGTTTTGTTCTAAACATGTGGCGAGTATATTTTACATCATCTATAAATTGTTTATGTGAAACTTGCTTAGCCCATAAAATAAAATCACTGGTATCATTTGCATAACGAACTAAAGTACCACCACCAGAATATGCAGAACCATGTCCCTGCCATGTATATGTTTCATAATCATTTGTTGGATTTAAAACATAACCAGAAACCAATCCAAATGTATTGTAAATAATATTTCCATTATTTCCATATAATGCTTTGCCACCGCTTTGATTTGGATATTCTGGCTCCAACATAATTAAATTGTTGGAATCTCTTGTAAAAAATGCTTCGGTTATTCCAATTGGAGTCATTGCATAATTTGAATAAGTTGATCCTGAAAAATATGTGACTCCAGCCAATGCACTCATAAATGATCTTGTAGCGTAATAGCCATAAACAAATTCACGCAATGCTCCCTGCCAAGCATTCACAATCAATTTTGAATCTAATACTTGTGCAGAATTTCTGAGATCTCCGGGACCATAATAACTATATTGTTTTGTTCTACTAAAACCATACGATGGGAAATCACCATATGCTGTTATTCCAGCAGCAATAGAAAGAACTTCTTCTGCAGTCGCAGTTAACGAATATTGATTACTTAAAATTTTGTAATAATCTAAAAATGCTCCAGCAACAGATTTTCCAGTTTGTGGATTTACAAAATTATTAAATCTAGGATCTGCTATAATAGCAGCAAATCTTCTTGCATCTGGATAAATTGGAGCATAACTGTATGGCATTTTTGATGTTGGATTACCATTTGCATCAAATTTTGCTGGATTGTTACCAGACCACGGCCAATAACTATTGAAACCATTTAAAGTATAAACAGGATCTAAATTTTCTTTGTCATCACTAAAATAAGGAATTTGTATTTCTTCATCTCTAAGTTGTTCAAGAGCTGCTATTGTAAAATCTGTAACATCATTATATTGGTTGTCTGTCCAAATGCTCAAATAAGCACAATTACCATATGTGTATCCATCAGAAGTTTTTGTATAGTAATCGTGTTTAACCGTAGTCCACGAAGACATTTCTTCCCAAATAAATCTATTATTTCCTACTCTTCTGCTTTCTGGAATTGTTCTAGCTAAATTCACAGCATCAGATAATTTAAAATATTGTGCTGTAGTATCACCCGGCGATCTATATCCATTGTTCACCGATGTATTCATAGGAATCATTGGAACTATAGAATATTGATTATATTGGGGTGTATTCCATTCTGGTATAGGTACAAATAATGCAGCAAAAACTTCATAATCTAATGAAGATGTGGGTGTTGGTAATGGGGTATCGCAATCTACATATGGATTATTGGAATCGAATAAGTATTCTTCACTTTCTTCCGAAAGATCATCATTATTGCCAGCTGTAGTTCCTAGTCCGTTGTTTAGTGGTATTATGGTAGAACCACTAAATCCATGTGTAGTGTTATAAACACTGTTAATATCACTATTAAGAGTTTTCATCTTCTCATAACTGTATGTGAATAGTTCTGCTGTTATAGAATATGAATATAGTTTTCCTAGTGGATAGAATGGATTTTCATGTTCTACAAAGTTTATTTCAAATAAAGATTTTGAAAGAGGAAAATATATTAAATCTCCTTCTCTTGGTCTTGTTATGCTTGATTTTTTTGTGGTAACTTCTTCATAAAATCTTTTTCTAGAAAGTATTAAATTTACTCTGTCTTTTATTTCAATACCAAATTGTGTTACAATATCGGTTCCATCAAATCCTTTATACGATTGCAAATACATTTCTACAGTATAAGAATCTTTAAATGATGTACCCGGGTCTTCTCCAAAAATTTTATCTATTGATAGATATTCTCTTGGAATATAGATACAATCTAAACCCATAGTTTTTATAACCTCTATGGTTATACTTTCTACTAAGTTTTGTTCACCTTGATAATTTGAAAAATATGGGTTTGTGGCCATGTTAACCTATGAGTGGATCTGGTGGCAGTTCTTGTGTCTTTAGAAGTGACAATTCTATTTGATTTAACTCAGTTAGAGCCTCATTCATCAATGCTGCGGCATTTAATTGAGCCCCACCGGGTAATGGAACACCAGCAAATTTCATTAAATTTTGGGCCCATTGTTTCTTTAAAAGAGCAACATAGTATTTTGTAAATACACGATCAGACCAAACTTTTTGAAATTGATCTGGGTTTATTTGTACATATGCTTCTACTAACAAATAACTTCCGGGGACCATTTTAGATTGTTCTAAATCAAGAAATAGTCTTTCTGTTGTTCTAGCAAAAGTAAACGATGCTGGATAATTGAATACATCGTTTATTAATTTTAGATAACTCATTGATTCCATGTAACTGGCCATCGGGCCGGTATGAAGACCACCCTGATTAAAATAAAGACCAAAGAAATCGAATAAAGTTAATTGATATCTCAAATCAAACATATAATCACCAGAAATATCAGATGGACGATAAACTTTGGTAATGGTTCTTATATCATTTGCTATAGGCCAAGATCCAGTGCTTCCGTCAGAAAAAGTTATACCTTTTGCACCAACCGCCTCACCAAAGGTAGATGTATCAAAATATTTTTGATTTATGTCTTGCTGTGTAACTTGATATAAAAATAAAGCCCGTTGATTAAAATCAAAATGTCTTTCATACATATATTCAAGAGCTTCATCTAGACGATCCTCTGCCTGTTGAACATCGACATTGACCTGTATAACAGGTGCTCCCAAACTTCTGAAACAATAATCAATAAAATCTTGTCTATTTGTTACTGGCATGTTTCAAATTCGGTAAATTTCTTTTTTCTACCGAAATTTCTCCTTTGGTGTCGATTTATAAAATTATTTATGATATAATAAAAATTACTCTGATAAATACTTTTATGATGAAAAACAATAAATCATTAGAAGAAACCATAAAGGAATTGCATAAAAAGTATAAAAATACTATATCACCTTTAAGCGAAGAATACGCAAAAGGCAACAAAAATGTAAATTTTGTACCACAGCAAAAAACAGCAAATTTAGATCAGAGAAATGCTCTTTTGAATAATTTTAATCCACCAAAAAATTCAAAGTTTTTTTAAATGGAAATAGAATCATCTGGCAACGAAACAATAATATATTTTTATTCAAAAAGTCAAGAACAGGCTTTATTGGATAAAATTATAGAATTAAAAAAATATCCATTTCAAAAAATAACTTTAATCTGTGAATTATTTTGTTTTTATGATCTTCAATCTAAAATTGAAAATTTAATAAAACAATTTTATGTTCAAAAAGATAAAGCATTAATAGAATTATAATGGAGAACGAAAATCAAAATAATGATATTCTGCAGTCATTTTTAAATAGTGACTTAAATGATAATTCATATTTTGAAGGTAAACCAAAAGAAGATTATTTCTCTTCCGATTATAGAATTCAAAAATATAAAAATTTGACACAAAATGATAAATATTTTATTGAATACCTAAAATCTACTTATGGATCAGAAGAAAACTTTTTTCACTTTAATCCGTCTTTATTACATACAAAAACGTATGATCCATCTCACGATTTTTTGGCTGAAGTATCTATAGTAGCTAAAGATATAAATTATAAAGCAGGATTTATTTCTACTACAGAATTAATATTAGAAAATCTTTCAGGGGTTACAACAATCGAATATTTTAAAGTAAGTGGTTTATCTGCAAAAATTGTTGGAACATTAAGTCAAAATTTGATTCCATCTTCACAAGCAAAAACAAGACAAAGTGCTTTTGGTTATTTAAACTCAAATAGAGTTTTAATTTGGGATATGCAGAAACAAGGTTGGTCATCTTTTTATATGAATAGATTAATTAGATTTATTAGAGATGACACATCTGATGTTGAATAAATAATTTAAATGAACAACGAAGAAAATAAAAAGATGGATCATCTTTACGCACTTCTTTTTAGAGAGTCCAAATTAGTTCTCTCTAATTATGAGAATTATCTTCGTGATAAACTGACTTCAAAGCAATTGGCAGAAAAAATGACAAGTCTTCGTGAAGTCATCAAAAAGATAGAAGACTTAAAATAATTGTTGACCTTCTTTAATTTTGTGTTATCATAATTCGCCATGATTTTAAATTACGAATCAAAACTTGATTATTCTGATGTTCTCATTGTTCCTCAAGTGGGAAATGTAAAATCCAGAAAAGAAGTAAGTCTTGAAGTAACCAAGACATTTAAGAATGGCAAAACGTGGACAGGTGTGCCTGTTATGGCTGCTAATATGTCAACCGTTGGCACCCATAAAATGGCAGAAGTTCTTTCTGAATATAAAATGGTTACATGCTTACGCAAAGGTGGAAATTATTATTCATCTTTTGTAAATGCAAATCCAGAAAAAGAACAATACGTTTCATTAACTCTCGGTCTTGATTCCGAGAGCAAATTGTTTGTTGACACTTCTGATATTTTTGATCCAACATTCATCTGTTTGGATGTTGCGAATGGTTACATGACGGAGTTTCATAATTTTACAAGAAAGGTTAGAGAAAAATGGCCAACTTCAATTTTGATTGCAGGGAATGTCGTGACCCCAGAGGGGGTAGAGGCATTGTCACTGGCTGGCGCAGATCTCATAAAGGTGGGGATCGGATCGGGGTCGATGTGTCTGACCCGGCGAGTGGCAGGAGTGGGTTACCCTCAACTTTCGGCAGTTATAGAGTGTGCAGCAATAGCCGAAGCGTTAGGTATTGGGATCGTTGCTGACGGTGGTATTGTACACCCCGGTGATTTTGCCAAATCTTTTGTTGCTGGTGCAGCATTCGTGATGGCGGGTGGTGTGTTTGCAGGACATGATGAGTGTGGTGGAGAGATTCGCCACGGCGATCACGGAGAACTTCGAATGCTTCATTATGGTATGAGTAGCAAGACAGCAAATGAAAAATATAATGGTGGTCTTTCTACCTACCGAGCATCTGAAGGAAGAACTGTTGAAGTTCCTTATCGTGGTTCTGTAAACAACGCTGTGCAAGAAATTTTTGGTGGAATTCGTTCTGCGTGTTCATATGTTGGCGCTTTTAACTTGCCTGAACTCTATTCCAGTGGTAAACTGATTAAAGTCAATCGTACTATTAACAACATTTTTGAAAGTCACGAAGTATGAATATTTTTGTATTAGATGAACAGCCCGAAGTCGCAGCCCGAATGATGTGCGATAAGCATGTCGTTAAGATGATTGTTGAATCTTGCCAATTACTTTCTACTGCACACCATGTTCTTGATGGTGATGTGATTGAGGTTAATACTGGCAAGCGCAGATACAAGACTAGCATTTGCACCAAGAAAAATATCTGCAAGGCGACAATGATCAACCATCCTTGTACCATTTGGACTAGAGCAAGTCGTGCAAATTATATGTGGCTATGGAAGCATACCTACGCTCTCTGCAAAGAATATACTGCTAGGTATGGTAAAGTGCATTCCATGGAACCCATGCTCATGGACGGTCTTTATGACTATCCTGTAAACATTTCGAAGGGAAAACTTACACCCTTTCCCCAAGCAATGCCTGATCAGTACAAAGATTCAAATGCTGTTATTGCTTATCGCAAATATTACATAAATGAAAAAAAGCGATTTGCAAAGTGGAAGATGCAAAATATTCCACAATGGTTCAGCGAGGAGATGCCTGAGCTTGAGATCTACGCTGACCTTCCGTTCTAATAGCGTTAGCTAAATTTTCCATTCTTCTAGCTATTCCCGATTTTTTGGCTTTAGCTTCTCTATATTCTTTAGCGTTTAAATATTCAATTGCAGCATCTTCGTATTTACCGGCACGAAGATGTTCCATTGCTTTTGGAGATTTGCCAGTCATTCCCCTGAATGTTTCTGAAGCAAGTTCTGCTTGCAATTCTGGAGAATAATTTTCAAAATCTGGGGCAAGTTTTTTAACTACAGGAAGTTTGCTCTGTACATCTCTTTGAAAAAGTTTTTCTACTTCTTCAGGCGTAAGCTTTCCTTTGCCACTTAAAATTTCTGGATTTATATTTAATTCACCAAATATTTTTGAAGATTCTGGAGTAATTAAATGTCCATGGCCGACTGTCAAAAAACCTTTACTATCTTTGTATGGGCTTAATATTTTTTCTTCATTGCCTGCAGATTCATATTCTCTTATAACTTTGCAGATACCATTGATATCACATTTAATTTTTTGATTGCCTTGGTTTTCTAGAAGATATGTTTTAAAACTTTTCATGGTGTTAATGCTTGCTATTATTGCAATAGTGAGTATAATTGTTTTTATCATTTATAAAGGAAACAAATGAACGTAAAAGTATTTAGACTAAACTCAGGTGAAGAAATTTTAGCTCGTTTTGAAATGACAGATACTCATGTTATTTTAAAGGATCCTGCAATTTTAATTCCTGTTGGAGAAGGTCAAATTGGTATGATGCCGTGGCTAATTTATACAAAGGCTTCAAAAGGAGTTCAAATTCCTTTAACCTTTATTGCATTTAGTATCGATCCAGTCGATGAAATGAAGGCTCAGTATGATGCCAGTTTGAATAAGGGAATAGTTGCACCTTCTACAAATATTAATAAGGGACCGTCGTTGAAGTTGACGACGTAATGAATGACTCTTGACAATATAATTGATACTTATCTTCCTGTTGCCAAACCACTTTCTATGGCAATGGAAAGACAAAAAAAGCATATTTCTTTAGTTGTATATAAGAAAAAAATTATTGCTGTCGGACAAAATATTTTTAAAACTCATCCCAAAACAATAGAATTGGGTTATCGATATGGTGAAATGCATTCTGAATTAGATGCATTTCGTAAAATACCAAAAAATTTATTAAATAAAAAATTAATTTTGCTTAATTTTAGATTTAATAGATTTGGTGATTTTAGAAATTCTAAGCCATGTCCAGTTTGTTCTAAGTGGTGTAATGAAATTTTTCATAAAATTTATTACACTGAAGATAATGGAATTTTTGAATTGCAATAAATATATTATTTTTAATAAATAAATTTTTAAATTTTGTAAAAAATTATATATTTCTGTTAAATATAAGAGACAAAATACTTGCAGAAGTACAAAAAAATCAAGTATTTATTAATGCTCTTTTAAGGAGAATTGTATGAAAATTTCAGAATTAGTTTATGAAATTAGAAATTTAGCTCGCAATGAAGAAGATCTTTTGAAAAAAGATCTTTTTTATCAATGTGCAAAGTCACTTGAAATTTTAGGTAACATAGCAAAAATAGGAGATTTGATAGTAGCAGAACACAATGCAGCACCAAAGCCTTGTGTTGATACTGATATTGAAAAGAAGTGGCCTATTGATGACGAGTCCCTAAAGATGATGGAGGAACATATTCAAAGTCTAGTTTATTATAAACTTTTGGATAAATCTGATAGATGGCCGTATGATAATGTTGATATTAAACTTTTTGTGTCAAAATATCTACAATCTCATGCAGAAAAGGATTCCAAAACAGAATAAATCTTTGGTGGAATCTTTTTATGGCTCAATGCAGCCATTGTTGAAGGCATAATCTTCAAAACAGTTTGACTCTTATATGGATTTTTAATATAAGAGTCAAACTTTCTTTTTCTTTCCATTAAAAAATGGCTATAAATGTAACAATGAGCCTTTTTTGTGTAAAGTTTTTCATCTATTTTTAGATTGAACTTTTTAATTATCTTAACAGCCCTTTTTTCGCAGTCTCTTTCCATTGCCCGGACCAGAAAAAACGATCTTTTAACCAATTTTGTATCAAAATTTTTACCTTTTAGCCAATTGTCAACAATGTAACCGGCTTTATGGGATTTTTCATAAATTTTACTGTTATTCAGATATTGTAAAAAGTGACAATATTCATGAACTAAAATTGCAAGAAAATTTTCTGCCTTTCCTGCCACCTTTATAACTTTTAAATCTTCATTGAAGAAGCCAGAGCAACGAAATCCGTCTGTATTTACAGTTTTTCCTCTGCCAATGACAAGTTTCATACCATAATCTGCAAGATGATTTTTCACAAATCTTACAAACTGATGGTTCCTTACGCTCATAATGGCTCCTCAGTCATTATTATTTAGCGAATTGCTTGACAGTCAAGAAATGGGGTGTATATTAGATCAACTTCTTATAAGAAAGGAAATTTATGGAAATTACTACTGTTGATCGTCCGACTAAGATTCAGAGAGTGTTTGATTTTATGCGTTCCGGTACGCCCCTCACCGCTGGTGAGGCTCGCAAGCGTTTCCGTGTCAGCAACATGCGTGCAACAATGCACGATCTGCGAGAGGCTTTTGACCGTTTTGATATGAACTACAGCGTAGTTCGTGAGACTCGTAATGGTCGCTCTTATTACAGAGTCATTCGTAATCGCGGTCGATAATAAATTTTGTTTCGTTCTGTGAAAAAACTCCCCGGTAATCCGGGGAGTTTTGTTTTTTGGTATAAATAAATACGAGACTATTTTTTATGACTAAAAAAGCATGTTGCTGTGGTGTAACTTTTGAATGTAATTGGTGCGATCATGACCACCAAACAATAAATTGGTATCGCCAAAACCATTTATATTATAATGTTGGTGAGATAGAACAATGCCAACAAGCAAATTGGAACATTCTTGGTACACTTACAACAGAAATGCCAAGTGTCGGTCATGTAATGACAAAATATATTTGCCGACAAAATAATGGTTTTGGTCCCGATTTTAATCTTCCTTCATGCAATCCAGTAAATCCGGTTGCTTGTTTTCGCGGAACAAACTTAGATACTTATGGAAACTATACTATTGAGTCTCTTCCATCTGGTGGAATAGGTTATACCGGATCATCACTGTTTCGAACGTCATCCGAAAATTTAAATTCTCAAAGTTATTGGTGGGGTGGTGCAAATTATTATGGTGAAATTTATCCATCTTGGTTCAATGGTATAAATATGACCAACATAGAAAATGATGATGGTTTTATAGAACTTACTTTTAATTTAAAAATAGAAAAACAAATTGGAAGTTTATTTCAAACTGTCGTGGATATAAACCACAAAGGATTTGGAAAAAATTTAAGACCACATCCCGATGCGTGTAAATCATATAATGGAGCTGGAGTAGATTACATCGAATGGATTAATTTAAGTGAATGCCCAGAATTTAATACAAGAACAGATAATCAGGGCAACCCTCTACCATGTGATATGGATTTTGCAAGAATGCCCAGAGGACCGTGGCCGTATAAATTTAAGAAAAACTTACTACCAGACGATGTAGCACAAAGTGCAAACTATGAATATCCATGCCGAGCACTTTTCCCAGACAATACCCCGGGTGGGAGATTGTATACCAGAGAAGAAGTTTTAAAAGCAAAGGCAGATCCCTCTTATATTGGAACTGTTTTAGATAATGGACAAATAGTTGGTCCCGGAATATTGGAATGTGAATTGACTGAACAGCCCTGCTCCACAAATCCAAATGATCCAAATTCTGGAAAATGCTGCACCGATGGTTATTGCACAAATACAGAAATTTGTTATGAATTAGATGAAACCGGAACCCCATACGGATGGGAAGATGTTCCATCTGGCTGTTCTGGATTTTCAAATTATAATAGTTCAGAAGAAAATACAAGATTTTTTTGTTGGTGGGATCCTGCAAATAGATATACAACCCCTGAATGGGACGTAAAAAATCATGCAGATGATATGTTTAGAAAAATGAGTATTCACGTAGTTGTGCCAACAAAACATTTTGCTGAAGGTACTTTTTGTTATCCTGAATATGGTGAACAAGGAAGAAGTTTTGGAGAATGGGCTTTTGGCATGGATTGTGAAGATATAAATGGAGACGCAACAGCCTTAGAATCTGCTGGCTACGAATTTTCTAGTGGAAGAGAACAAGATGGTATTTGGTTAAATAAAACTCCAACAAATGCACTTCGTCTTTTATTTACTTTAGATCATGCTGATTTAGATCAAGGAAAAGTTTGGAGAGCATTTAGAGATTGGGATGTCAATGTAAATCAATATATCAAAAAATTTAAAGAAGGTACACCAGAAGAAAAAGTTTTTAGAATAACAATAAAACAAAAACTAGAAGAAAAAAAGTTATCAAGTCTTGGTTGCGATTGTCCTTCAGGATATAGAGAAACTTCAGATGGCAATGAGAGAATTGGACCATCTGCATGCGACGATACTTGGAGATCGTGTGATACCACAATACCGGGTCCCGATGGACCGATAATTGTTCCCGGAATAACTGCTGCAAATTATTTGCACTGTGCAAATACTTTGGCAGGAACAAAAATGTCATTTGCCGAAAGAGGGCCAGTAGTATTAAATGTAGACATTGAAACAAAAAATATAGGATGCATTGTATGCGGCACATCTCCAAATCCTGATTGTGGTGAATGTTCTTGCGCAGATACTGTAGATGGTTCAACGAAAACAACATCTCAAGAAAAATTTAATGGATTGAAGATGGTGATTCACAGTTATCCTGATGATTTGCAATATCACACAGATGTCAGGGGGCGACCAATACAATATTGGAACCCCGGTGGCTGGCCAAGTGATATCAATCCAAGTTTTTGGGGTGTCTTAAATAATTGTTATAACCCCAATCTTTCTTTAAATGGTTCTTGCCCACAATATTATATAAATGGACCTCAAACACCCCCGAGTGGTTTACTTAATCTTTTTGAAGAACATGGTCCTCGGTGGTTAAATGCGAGTGCAGATATGCCACTCCCATCTGGAAATCAAGGATCCCCAATGGGTGGACGAAGATATAGAAACACATATATCGGCGTTAGTGTTTCTAATTCAGGTATCCTAAACGCAAAAGAAGGCTGGCAATGTGGTGATCCACTTTATGGGATGGCTGCAGATTGTGTTTGGGGTGGTAACCCATGTCAGCCACCTTCTGGTACAAATGGAATATTAAGAGAAGTTGCAGATTTTCCTAGATTCAATGAAACACAATTGCCGGGAAATGCACCGCTAGGCAAATGTACTATACCATGTGGAGAAAATGCATGTAACAGAAGACCTTGTATAGATGAACCACCCGAAAATTGTAATCAATTACCAACTCCGTGCCCCGGTGATTGTTGGGATGGAATTAGTGGACGACAATGTGCTGAATACATAGATTGTCCCGACGATCCTGATTGCAGCGGATGGGTTTTTGAAAATCCATTTGCAGATTGCACTTCTTGTGAAAGATTAACTGCTCAAACCTTAGAATGTTGCTTTGAAGATTTTGACGGTGCTAAATGCAGAAAAAGATGCCCAGAAGAGCCGGGGGCAGATTGTTATTGTACTGAATGTATTGAAAGAACAGCTGGAGCACCAAAAGAATGTGAATATGCTTCGCCTCAAGATGTTGATGAAAGTATTAGAGGATGTGGTAATGGTATAGGACAATTTATTGATACTGATTGGCAGTGTGCTTCTAACGAAGTTCAATACAATTCATTAGCTGGTGATGTTGGTTGTTGGAATTGCAGTGCATCAAATGGAGGAAATCGTGGAGAGGTAACAAATACTTGCTTTGGCATACCAGATGCTCAAGTTTTATTGTTTGGTATGGATTCCGAAAGAATTTATTTGGAAGTAAATGGGAGCAACAGCACAAGAGGATTTGTAAGCAATTCTGACCCATTTGGTTTGATAACCCAATGTGCAAAATTATTTTTATGTGGTTGTGCTACAGAATTTTTAAGAATAGCAGAAGAGACGGGAATATCACCACATCCATGCATAAACCAAGATTGCAATGGTTGGTTTATTTCTACTTGTGGTGACGCAGGATCCGCTTATGGATTCGGTGTCGGACAAATAATGATAAATTGGAGAAAGTTTGCATGTCAGCAAAGAACAAAATTGGGAACACTATTTGATCCCGATTATGTTGAAACTTTTGAAATTAATTGTAATACTGGTGCTGAACCAAATCCTCTTGACTGTTTCGATTCTTCGACACCACATTCAGAAAGTCCAACTGATGGATGTAATCATATATGGACAAGAGCCCCAGCAGCTTGTTCTGGAGCTGGTTCAGGAACTCCAATAACACCACTTTGGAATAGTTTATGTGCAACAGCATCTACATGTTCACCAAGAAATACAGAATTTTCTTTAGAAATAAGTAAATATTCTGTTCCCGAAAATGACAGAGGTTGGTTACCATTCGACACAACGTATGAAGCCAATCCAAATAGAAATACACTTGCAAAAAACAGATCTCATATTATAATAAATGCTAAAGGCCCAAGCAAATGAACAACATTTCATTACCTCAATATGAATTATGCAAAACTAATCCAGCAAGAGCGTATACAAAAATTAATTGTGAATATTGGAAATTAAATGAAAGTTGTTCTCCTTATTGCAATAAATTTGAAAAATCTGTAAGAATCAATGATTGCAAACTTTGCGATCAAAGAAAACCAATTGCATTTAATCCTGTTCAAAATAATTCAAGAACTGTTCCAATAGTACAAGAATTAAAAAATAAATTACCACAACACAATGTTTACAGGAGAGAAGAAGTAATTTCCGAAGAAACAAAAGATTCTACTTTTTTAGAAAAAGCAGTTTCATATTCTAAGGCAGAAGGATCTCAAATTTTGAGTGGAAAAGTTTCTCAAGAAATGTATGAAGCAAGAAAAAAAATATGTCTGGAATGTCCAAATAAAGTAAATAACAAACCAGAAGAAGAAGAAATTGGGTGGTGTACAAAATGTGGTTGTGGTTCTAAAAACAAAAGAGCAGCACTATCAAATAAACTTTGGATGCCCGGTTTAGAATGCCCACTTAAAAAATTTGGAAAAGCAAAAGGCGAAGGATTTAATACAGGTGATGCTTTAAATTCTGTTAAAGGAATAGCAACATCATTGACTAATTTGTTTAAAAAAGAAGAAAAACCAGATTAAACATTTATAGTAAAGTTTATAGTATTGGGTCCTTCTAACATTCCGTACAATATTGTTCCATTAACATAATTTCTAACCATAGCATAGGAATTATTATATCCTACTCTACCATAAACTGTAAATTGTGTTGCAGTAAGTGGAAGAGTTTTTGCCGGATCTGTATAAAGACTTAATTCATAGTTTAATAAACTTGGGTGACTTAGATCTATTTTTATTACATTTTCAGTTCTACTTGCAACGGTAATTGTTGCAGTTGATGTTTGTATTATAGTTCCAGCCGTTGCGTTGGTAACAGAAACTAAATTGTTAGAGAGTATTCTTAAAAATATTAAGTTTGTAAATATTTCACCGATTTCATCAAATGTAGTTGTTCCACTTGTTCCATAAATTAAATCTGGACAAGAATCACAATTTTCAAATGTTGAATATATTTCATTGCTAATAGTTGGAAGTTCTTGTTTTCTTAAAATTGCTTGATTTTGAGATTGATTTTCATAACAATTTATTATGTAATTATTTAATTTATATCTTGTAACAAATATTCCGGTCAAATTTGAAAATCTTGGTGCTGTAAGAGTATCAGTATCTCCTCTTAAAGATAAACTTACTGTTGTTAAAGTGTCAGAAAAATTTTGTGCAGTTCCACCAGATAAAAAATATAATATTTCTCTATTATCTTTTAAAGTAACAAAAGAATCTAGTTGTATTCTACCATTATTTTCTTGTGTGCCCCCAGATATAGTAATGTATTCTTCAAACCCATATCTATTTCCAATTATACCAATAGATTTAAAATTTTCTAATGATAGATTTGGCATCGAATTTATTAAAAAATAACCAGTAACAGATTGGGTGCTTTCAACTGATACTGTGGTATTTCTATAAAATTTTCTTTGGTATAATTTAAATAATTTGAATCTGTAGTAAATCCAGAACCTATGGTACAAACTAAAATTTTGTCATTATTTAAAGTGTCTGCAAGATAACAAGTTCCACCTATTGTATTTCTATATTCTTTTAAACCATCATAATATTCACTGGGAATAAAATAAAAAGTTACACCTGTATTACCAAATGCTGCAAATGTTCTTTTGATGTAAGTTGTATCTGATAAATCATAAACATGAGAATAATCTATAAAAAGAGTATTTCCTGTTATGGTTAAATTTGGCTTACTTGCGATCCACCCATCAGAAAAAACTGGATCTGTGGTTACACCTTGAATATATAATCCATAATTTGAAAAAGATCGAACATCGTTTAAAACATAAATCATAGATTATAATTTTTATTTAAGAAGCTGTAAATGAGATTATTTGGTTACCGCTACCACTTATTAAATAAATTTTATTAGTGTTATTTAATTTTAAGAATGTATCTTCACCCTCAAAAAGAGGATATCCAAATGAAGTTCCTACCAGACCGGATGTATTTCCCAAATAAATCACATTTGTGTTTGTATTTAAAGATTTAACATTTATTCCATATTCACATGAGAACCCAGATGCATCCATTTGTATTACTGACGCAGAACCCACGGTAATACGTCCAGTTTTAAATGTTCCCGGCATTGAAACGCCAAGTGTTCCTAAATTTGTATTTAATGTTCCTAAAGCCGAAGAAATCCCAGCCAAATCGCTTCTTACATTATTAATGTTTACATATATTGCTGTGAGACCATTTGTAATATTGGTATCATTGATGCCTAAAGTATTTCCTACGGTTACTGCAACTGCTGTTGCACCAGAAACACCGAAAACAGATATACTCGTACCGATTGTGGCTTCAAATGTGGCACCAGTGACAACCACCTTGAGTGCATCACCTTCTGTTCCTATGCCCCAACCAGTAGACCCAACAAGCCTTACAGGAAGGAATGTCGCGCCACTTGGACCATAAACAGAAATTGAATCATTGGTTGTATATAATCTTCCGCCAGTTACTTCTACCTGATAACCACTAAAGGTTCTAACATATACTGGAGAACCAGTTATGCCAGTAGAAATTACGGTTCCCGATACATTTACAGGAGCCCCGCCCGTTAAACCCTGAATTGTTATCGGTCCAGTTACAGTGGCAGTAAGACCATTTGTAAGCGAGACTGGGAGTGGATCAGAACTCGTTACAATATTTGCTGTTCCACAAATACCATATGCCAGTTTAAATAACTGAAAGTGCGCACATGCACCAGAAAATTGAACAACATCTGTTGCAACAGCAGCGGTTAAACCAGAAGTTTCGATTATAATATTATCGTCTGTATCAGAAGCCATTATTTTTTCCTATAAATAGTTCTAGAATATTTAGAACAAACAAATATTGCTTTTTTTAATATAAAAGGTATAGTTAATCATGTTTATAGATGAAAGTGCTAAAGAAAAATTTTCTCTTAAAGTTTTAGAAAGAGTTACAAAAACAAATTTATCATTCATGGAATGTGTTTTAGAACTTGGAGATGAAATGGGCCTTGAACCTACTGCAACAGGAAAACTTTTAACAAAACCTATTATAGAAAAAGTAGAACAAGAAGCAAAAAATTTAAATTTAATCAAAACTAAGAAAAAAACATTAAAACTTCCGGTTGACTAATGGTTAGTTTGATGTATATTGACTTAACTAAAAGGCCGAGGTAGTTCCTCGGGGAAAGAAACATATGGCTAATTTTTCAGATTTTAAGAAGAAGAGTAAGAACTCAATCGCAAATTTAACTGAGCGTCTTGATAAGATGAACGCTAAGGATTCGTATAAGGATGAACGAATCTGGAAGCCGGGAATCGACAAGGCTGGAAACGGCTATGCAGTAGTTCGTTTCCTACCAGAGGTAGAAGGTGAGGAGACTCCATTCGTGGCAGTCTATAGCCACACCTTTAAGGGTAAGGGTGGATGGTTCTACGAAAACTGTCCAACTACTATTGGTGAAAAGTGCCCAGTCTGCGCTGCAAATACAGAACTGTGGAATAGTGGAATTGAAGATGATAAGAACATTGCTCGTCAACGTAAGCGCAAGTTAACTTACATCTCAAATATTCTTGTTCTTGAGGATCCTGCCAATCCAGAAAATAAGGGTAAGGTATTCCTTTATCAGTATGGTACTAAGATCTTCCAGAAGATTCAAAGTCTTGCACACCCAGAGTTTCAGGATGAAGTTGCTGTTGATCCATTTAACTTCTGGACTGGTGCAGATTTTAAGATTAAGATTCGCAATGTAGGTGGTTATGTTAATTACGACCGAAGCGAATTTGCAACCCCCGCACCACTTCTTGGTGGTGATGACAAGAAGCTTGAGGAAATCTGGAAGAAGCAGTATCCACTCAAGCCATTCATCGACAAGAGTCAGTTCAAGAGTTTTGATGAACTAAACGCTCGCTTCAAGAAGTCTGTCGGTGATGATATCCGTGCTCAATTTACTGAATCTAGTAATATTGAGGATGATGTTGAGGAAACCAACATCACGGATGTAGAGGAAAAAGATCCTTTAAAGTACTTCTCCGAAATGGAGAATGATTGAGAAAAGCCCCCGAAAGGGGGCTTTTTTATACCCAAGATGGAACTACTTTTGCTCTGTTTATTACATCTTTTATATATGAATTTGTTGGTACAATTGTTACAATTTGAGATTGATAATTTTTTGGTTCTTTTCTATTAACTCTTTGATTTACTTGAGTAGCAAATGATATTAATTCATTGTTGAGAGGTCCAGTTACATAAGATTTTACATTTTCAATTTCCGTTGAAATTTTATTTATTTTATTTTTTAAATCTATATTTTCTTCTAAAATAGAAGAATTTAAATTATAATTATTTTCATTATTTGAATTTGTAAAATTTAATAAATCATTTGATTTAAAAAATTCAGATTCTGGCAAAGAATTTATTTGAATTGATTCGGGAACCTCTGAACTTTCTAGATTAATATTTTTCTGAGAAGAAAAAAATTCAGATTCTGGTAACGAATTTATTTCAATTGATTTTGAAACCTCTGAACTTTCT
>Ga0169931_10001698_pt1 | contig 36245 bp, 27 predicted proteins | sample Kivu_15m_20L_FD_129675 | JGI IMG/M metagenome (GOLD analysis project Ga0169931, IMG submission 129675) | Freshwater microbial communities from Lake Kivu, Western Province, Rwanda to study Microbial Dark Matter (Phase II) - Kivu_15m_20L... | ecosystem: Environmental > Aquatic > Freshwater > Lake...
ATAAATATTTATCTGGTTTAAATTTAAATACAGGTTGGCTAGTGGTTTTTGACCGTCGTGCTGATATACCCCCCATGAGTGAGAGAACTACTACAGAAATTGCTGTTAGTCCGATGGGGAGAAATATTACTGTGATTCGGGGTTAGATTATTCATCAAGAGTAGCAACCAGGACATGATATCAATCCCTCTTACGACCATGACAGAAAAAACAGACACAGATAAAAACCTTCATCCGTGTCTATACATACCTAAAATTAGCAAAGTTAGACATCACTCCCATTCTATCGTTCCAGGGGGCTTAGAAGTAATATCGTAAACCACACGATTCACACCCTTTACTTCATTAACAATGCGGTTAGAAATTTCCTCTAGAACATTGTAAGGTATCCGCGCCCAATCAGCAGTCATGCCATCTTCACTAGTAACAATTCGTAGTACAATCGGGTAAGCATAGGTACGTTTATCACCCATTACCCCCACACTCCGAATTGGAAGCAACACGGCGAAGGCTTGCCAAACCTCGTGGTACAAACCATTTTTATTAATTTCTTGACGGACAATTAAATCAGCATCACGCAGAATATTTAACCGTTCAGGTGTTACTTCGCCTAAAATGCGAATTGCTAAACCAGGTCCGGGGAAGGGTTGGCGTTGGACAATTTCTTCTGGTAAACCAATGGAACGCCCTACTTTACGTACTTCATCTTTAAATAATTTCCGCAGGGGTTCTACTAATTTAAAGCGCAGGTCTTTCGGTAAACCACCAACATTGTGATGACTCTTAATTTTTACCGCTACCCGTTCCCCTGTTTGCGGGTCAACATTGGTATCAGCAGACTCGATTACATCCGGGTATAAAGTTCCTTGGGCTAAATAATCAAAATGTCCCAGGCGTTTAGATGTTTCCTCAAATACGCGGATAAATTCATGTCCAATGCGACGGCGCTTTTCTTCAGGATCTGTGACTCCGGCAATTGTACTTAAAAAGCGATCGCGGGCGTTAACGTATTCAACCGGAATGTGAAACTGTTCTTTAAATAGTTTGAGTAACCGTTCTGGTTCTAACTTCCGCATAAAGCCTTGATCAATAAACACACAGGTTAACTGTTCGCCAATAGCTTTATACAGCAAAAAAGCCAGAGTAGAAGAGTCTACGCCGCCAGATAAGGCCAGCAGTACCCGTTTTTCACCAACTTTGGCGCGAATTTCCCGAATTGCTTCTTCTACAAAAGCTTCTGTGGTCCAGGTGGGTTCGCAATGGCAGATATGATAAACAAAATTACGGATTAATGCTAAACCACCTAGAGAATGTACAACTTCTGGATGGAACTGTACACCATAAAGTTTTCTGCCGTGATGAGCAATGGCAGCACAGGGTGTATTATTGGTATGGGCTAATACTTCAAACCCCGATGGCATTTTAATTACTGAGTCACCGTGACTCATCCACATAGTGGTACCATCTTCCACATTGGTTAATAAGTCTGTTGGATCATCTATATATAATGATGCCTTGCCATACTCACCACGATCAGCCTTGGCTACTTCCCCATCCAGTTGATTAACCATCAACTGCATACCATAGCAAACACCCAAGATGGGAATGCCTAAATTCCAGATTTCCGGATCACAGTGGGGAGCATGATCAGCATAAACTGAATTTGGACCACCAGAAAGAATAATGCCCTTGGGATTTAGTTTTCGTAACCGTTCAGATGTGGTACGATGTGATAGGACTTCCGAGTATACTTGAGTTTCCCGGATACGACGGGCAATTAGTTCCGAATATTGGGAACCGAAGTCCAAAATTATGATGATTTGACGGTTGAGTTTTCCCAAATTTTCCATTTGAGAGACCTGTTCGGTTGGTAGAGTCACCACTGTATTCATGATGGGGGTGGGAGTTGTGAATGTAAGGTAGATCAAGAAAAGCCGTCGTAGAACGACGGGGTTTTCAACCCATGTTTAGACAAGCATTATAAGGGAAAGTGGGTGCTAGAAAAAATAGTTATCTGGGTTATTTATGATTATTCATCATAAATTAACATAATTTTTGCTTGAAGACACAACCAATTTTACTCTTGACAATAATTTGTCGATCGCGGTCAAAGAGAATAGAACCGCAAACCGTAGTGTTTGTCCCCCGCGCAGTATGGCTGTGAATATATTGTTGTGAACGGCTATCAATGGCTGCGGCGATCGCACTGTAAACCTGATTAACCCAATCTGTACCGGTGGTGGAGTCTAAAAACCTTAAGTGTTTTAACGCTGCTTCAGCTGTGGGACTATGAAACACAATCTCTATATCTTCTGATTTTAAACCAGCTAAGGCACAATGAGCGGCTAAAATCTCCCGGCGACCATCAGCCAAGTGATGATGGGTGTGAAAAATTCCCCCGGCTAACTTGATCAATTTACCATGATAGCCAAACAATAAAATTTCCTTAACTCCCAACACATCAGCTTCTACTAATAACGGACCTAGCCAATTAGCGGTTTTTACCAGTTGTTCAGGATTAATACCCATTTGACGCGCCAAATCAAGACCATTTTCGCCAATACAAAATACTAAACTTTCAAACCGACCGGCTTTATCTTGTAATTCTCTGCGAAAAGAAGCTAATTGATCCGGTGTACTTAAAGGTTGAGAAATACCGCTAGTCCCCAACAGCGACAGACCCTCCACCACGCCAAAAGCGGAATTAGAGGTGCGAACAGCAAGCGATCGCCCTTCTGGTAATATAATCTTTACTGTAATTTTCTCCTCATCTGCCAACATTTCCTTGAGATTCTGTTGTAGCAGCTGGTGAGCATAAGCATAAATCGCCGGCTGATTACCAGCATTCACTTGTTTACCAACACCTTCCCCTCCTTGAATAACTACACTTTCCCCATCTCCCCTCCTCCATTCCACCACTACCCAAATGGGGGTATTTCTGGTTAAATCCAGATTATCACCTGGTTCGCTGCGGGTAATTGCCAAAGCCATCCCCTCCGATAGTCCCCCCACCTGTTCAATAGGTATTTCTGCTATTTGCGCTGGTGAAATCAAGTTCACTGACACTGACTTGATGGGTTGACTATGGCGTAACCAGTGTAAAGCTGCTATAGCAGCAGCACAAGCAAAAACCGGTAGAGTATATCCAGAACGAGACATAATTACGAAAGTATAACCAATGACCAATAACCACTAAACACCAACTTCCGCCAGTAGGTCTTCCAAAGCTTCTCCTGAAATTTCTTGTTGGATATATTGGGGGTTTTCAGGATTATAAGGACTTTTAATGCGATCAACACTAAAAATCCTTGCCCCATTTGGAATAACTTCCACATCCGGGTCAAAAGCCGTGGGGCGCATCAAAGAACTAGAAAAACCCTTAAAAATTGCCACCTTATCTTGCTGATCGCCCAGTTCCACCGTCACCAGCAATACCTCTTGGGGACGTTTGCTGGTGTATTGTTCCAACCGCTTACCAATAGAATTATTCATCTTAACTACTGTTGTGTGGCTGAACGTCCCTGTTTGCCCAATCTAACCAGGACGAATTGAGTCAAATAAATTACATAAACCACTAAACCAACAATACCCAGAAAGCCCAGAAAAGCTGGCTTACTGTTATAGTGGAAATACTGTTTAAACAGTAACGGTGCTTCAAACCAAACCTGACAATAGGGAGTTTTAATCGCTGTTTCCGACACAGCACACCCCACAAAAGGAACAAGAGCAATTGCACCCACAACAGAATAAACAGTCACAGCCCAGCGCCAAGAGATAAAAACAAACTTTAAAGGACTACTAGGCTGATACTCAATTTCATCATTGAGATCCACCCAAAACCACAAAGAAATGGGAATCAAAATTCTGGCTATTAACCCGGAAATAAAGCTAACTGGGTACTGAGCAATCATCAAATAAACGGTGATAGCTAGAAGACTAGAAACTCGCCAATAAATAGTTAACAAGCGTTGCATCCCTTCAGCCTTTTGCACAAATGCCCAAATTAGCAGAACTAAAGGAATAAACACTAAAAATAATGTAGCCAGTCGATAGTCAATCCAGACAAACTGGCGAAACCAAACCTCATTCATAATTTTTACTTAGAGTTATCATAAGTTTAATCATAATAATCATAATTAAAATTATTCATTCTGCCTCAATATCTTGCCCTAGCCGATAGCACCACGGGGAATACCCAAAAAATCCCATTTTTGTAGTTTTTCAAGAGTATCATAGACCCTCAACCACAACCCCCTAGACCGAACCTGATTATTTATACGATGATTAAAAGGGGAATATTTTGATTAGATATGGAGTTAACGACTGGGTGCAAGATATCACTAAGTGAGTTTTTAGTTGCTTGCTTTTGGGGCAGAACAAATTTACCAACTCACTTTTCAGTCGTCGTAAAGCCTACACTCATCGGCTTCTGGGTTATCGTCGCAGTACTGTTCTAGGGAATTTTTGGGCTTTTTGTTACGTTGGTGGGAAGCTTCAGCCTGTAATTCTTCCACTGCATCCCAAGCAGCGGCACACTCAGCAGAGTTGCTACCTGATATATCACAGACAGCACGCGCTTGTTCTATTTCGGTTTCGATTGTTTGTTGGATGTCGCTCATAATTTAGTCTCTTTGTATGGTTGTAGTACCAGTATATAAAAACTTTGAGAATGGTATGTCTTTATTCTATAGTTTACCATTCTAACAACTTACCTGTTACTTTAGGTATTTTAGCTTAATGCTCCATCTTGAATAAAATACTTAGGAATATATTAATAATTATTAGTATTAACCGTATTTTTTTAAAATTTATTATACATTAATTTAAATAAATTACATATTGACAAAAAATACAAGTTCTGTAATTGAACATTTGAGCGGATTATTTCTTAGTAGTAATACGCAAAATGTAAACAAAATGTAAATAATCAGGAAAAAATCTGGATTTTTGGATGCTTGCTGTGTATGATACAGTTTATGTTTTAATAGTGTTTAAGTTCCTATATATACAGTTTAATTTCCAGTACCAGGTAAATACAGAAATCAAAGTCACATAAGCATCGACTAACTAACCAAAGGCGAAAGATATAGAAATTGAACGCCACAATCACCCAATCAAACCAGACTTATAGCATAGCCAATGAAAACAAACAAAAGACCAAAAGTCTCCTATGAACCGATCACAATCACAGAAATCCAGGAAAAGCGATCGTTCGGCTTATTAAGATTTGTCGGTTATGCGCTGCTGGCATTTTCCGTGATTAACTACTTAGCCATTCTTATACCGCCCCAATTAACAAATCCTAGCTGGGAATTTCAAACCATTGGTACAATGGTGGATAATGTCTGGAGCATCTTGCTTGGTTTTACATTTATCTTCTTATTCAACCATAACAGCATTGTTGAAGGCAAAGAAATAGTTACACTAAAATTCTTCTCTTGGTTAGCCTTAACCATTGGGATAATTTTTCTGTTAATGTTACCGTTGGGCATCAACAACACTCTTACACTCTATAGAAACATAAACAACCAATTTACTAATCAACAAGCACAACAGCAAGAGCAGATCGAACAAATCACAGAACGATTGCAACAGGTGACATCTTCTCAACAACTATTGAGGATAGCTGCAAATTTAAATATTGCTATAGAACCAAACTCTAACCAAGCTCCCGATGAGTTGAAAAAACAAATGTCTGAGGCAATTGCAACTGCTGGTCAAAATGTTCTCAATAATGCTGATAGAGCTAAGGAACAACAGACTGCCAACTTAATTAAAACATCTGTCAGATTCAATTTAGGGGCACTGATATCAGGAGTCTGCTTCATTGTCATCTGGAGGTTAACCCTGTGGACACGCAACGCTAAAAAAAATGTTTCATGAGGTTGGAGACTAAAAAAACATCCCTGTTTGTAGTATATGTAGGAGGAGTAAAAATAAAATATAAGTAGAGTAACCAAAAAAATAGCCTAAAATTCATGGCAGACCAAATGCAGTGGGCAAATGCCCTGTCAACCCGTCCCTCTTTAGAAGCAGCGGTTACAGATGTAGTAGAACAAGCTGTATCCTCGTTAACAGCGTCTGCGGATCTAGGGCTGGTATTTATTTCTTCTGCTTTTGCGAGTGAGTATTCCCGACTTTTACCGCTGTTATCTGAAAAACTTTCAGTCCCAGTAATTATTGGCTGCAGTGGTGTGGGAGTAGTTGGTACCAAAGCAACAGGAGAACCTGAAGAATTAGAAGCAGAAGCTGCTATTAGCCTGACTTTAGCTCACCTACCAGGTGTGAATGTACAAGCCTTTCATTTGTTGGGAGACGAATTACCAGACTTGGATAGTTCACCAAACGCCTGGATAAATTTAATTGGTGTGCAGCCATTTCCATCGCCCCAATTTATATTACTCCCTAGTGCCTTTTCTGGAAAAATTAATGATTTATTACAGGGTCTGGATTTTGCCTACCCTGGTTCTGTGATCGTCGGGGGACAGGCTAGCTCTGGGAGTTCAAATCGTCAGACATCCCTGTTTTGTCATGATCCTGCTAACGGACTTTATCAACAGATGTATCGTCAGGGAACGGTGGGGTTGGCATTGAGTGGCAACATTCTTTTAGACACAATTGTAGCTCAAGGATGCCGCCCCATCGGTCAGCCTATGCAGGTCACAAAAGCTGAGGGTAACATCATTGTGGAAATCAATGAAACAGCGCCCTTGGAGGTGTTACAAAATTTAATTTCTAGCCTGAATGAACAAGACCGAATGCTAGCACAGCACTCTTTGTTTGTAGGCGTAGTTATGGATCAATTTAAACTGACTGTACAACAGGGAGATTTTTTAATTCGCAGTATCTTGGGGGTAGATCCCTTGGGGGGAGCCATCGCCATTGGAGATACTGTCCGCCCTGGTCAACGCCTACAATTTCAATTGCGTGATGCACAAGCCTCTGCTGAAGACCTGGAATTACTGCTGCAACAATATCAAAAACAACAAAATTCTCCAGCCCCCTCTGGGGCTTTGATGTTTTCTTGTTTGGGTCGTGGTCAAGGTCTTTACGGTCGGTCTAACTTTGATTCAGAGTTGTTCCGGCGTTACATTCAGGATATACCCATAGGTGGCTTTTTCTGTAATGGAGAAATAGGTCCGGTGAGTGGTAACACCTTTGTACACGGCTACACCTCTGTTTTTGGGATTTGTCGCCCCCTGACTGTTGAATAATTTAATTCCAATCTCCTAACAGCAAACTACTGTGATTATCAATGAAAGTGGGAACACCATCGGCCATGACACCATAGGTCTGAATATGGCGACGGAGGGAAGGAGGAAATTGGGGATAGTCTAATAAAGCGTCCCCGTCGGCAATATTTGCCCAAAAGTCCCGCAAACCAGGAGCTAATTTTTCTGCCAGTGCTAATGGTAAATTTAACGGGTGCTGAGTCAACAGTTTAACTATAAATGGGAAGGAGCGATCGCCCATCCACTGACGTGATAAATGTTGCAAATTGGGAAAATCAGGCACTGTTTCTATACGATGGGATATAATTTCTAACCACTGTCTACCGTAATTGTCTTGTTTAAATTCAAGCACACGATAAGGGTGAGGATAACTCACTAACGAACCTGTGGTAATGTCATAAACCCCTTGTGAGTAAGCCACGTCCTGAATGTGCAAATGTCCTGTAAATACTAGCTTAACGCCATAACGCCGTAGAACTGCTAATAACTGGGGTGAATTTTCCAAGATATAGCGTTTGCCTATGGGATGGCGCAATTGATCGGGCAGATGTTCAATAACATTGTGATGTATCATCACCATGATCAATTCATCATCTGCTGCTGCTAGTACCTCTTCTAACCATGTAAATTGTTGCTCATCCAAACGCCCGATTTGCTCACCTTCCTCATTAAAAAAGTTAGAATTAAGACCAATCAGCCGCACTCCTGGCAGTAATTCATGTGTATAATAAAGTTGGTGGGGGTTGTCGTAGCCAAACTTACGGTAATATTGGGGAAAGTCGGCAAAACCAATGGATTGTTCATTGGCCATCAGCACAGGAACATCATGATTACCAGGAACAACATAAGTAGGAAAAGGTAATTCAGCTAATCGTGCTTGCAACCAAAGATGATTTGCTGGTTCACTATGCTGAGTTAAGTCTCCAGGAAGTAAGAGGAAATCTAAGTTAAGTTGTGTTAAGTGTTCTATGACTATTTCAAAAGCCGGGATACTTACCTCCACTAGATGAAATCGGCTAGGATGATCCCAAATAGTATGGGGAAGGGCTATATGTAGGTCACTAGCTATAGCAAAGCGAAAATTGCAAACCATTGGTTTTGAGGATAATGTTAACAAGAAGTAAGTAAAATTGTTATTTGTTATTGGTCAGGATTTGCGGTTACTTAAGTTCCCTCTGACGGGTTGGAAAAACCTTTCTTTTAGATTTTAAATTCTAGCGGGTTTTTTTACAAAAGGAGAAGTATTAATTTTGGCAGTAGTCCGAGTGCGTCAACACGTAAACCCACTGGCACGAAAGTATCAAACGCCGGCGGATGCCCTAGTATGGGACAAAGTTTATACACAGCCCAACCAACCATTACATCTAGATATTGGCTGCGCTAGGGGTAGGTTTTTATTAAAAATGGCGCAGATAGAAGCCAACTGGAACTTTCTGGGTTTAGAAATTCGCGAACCCCTGGTAGTGGAGGCTAATCAATTAAGCTCTAAATTGGGTTTAACAAATCTTCATTATTTATTTGGCAATGTGAATAATTCCCTGCAATCTCTGTTATCATCTTTGCTTCCAGGAACTTTACAGCGTGTCACTATTCAATTTCCCGACCCTTGGTTTAAAGCCCGTCATGCTAAACGCCGCATAGTACAACCGCAATTAGTCACAGAATTAGCTGATTATCTAGCCCCTGGGGGAATTGTGTTTTTACAATCAGATATTGAGTTTGTGGCTACCGAAATGCGCGATCGCTTTGCCGAAAATCCATTATATGAAAGGGTTGGTACACAACTGTGGTTAACACAAAACCCCTTACCAGTACCCACAGAAAGGGAAATAGCCACCCACAACAAAGGTGAACAAGTGTATCGGGCTGTATTTGTGAAAAAAACCACAGCACCCTAATTTAACCGGAAGGAATGCTGTGTACAGCAAAATAATGCACTTTGTTATTACTCTCTGGGGTGTAAATCAAATTAGAGTCAACTTAGAGTCAACCTTTGACACATTCCAGGACACTCAGGTTAGCACCAGTAGGAATAATATTAGTAAGTTGTAACCCAGCAGCAGCAAAAAGTTGTTGAAACTCTGTTGCAGTGCGTTCACGCCCCCCAGAAGTCATGATTAACATTTCCAGGTCAAGGAACTTACCCGGAGAAGGTTCGTTAATATTGCCAATCACATTTTCTACAACTAGAACTTTGCCGTTATCTGGCATAACATTACGGCAGTTTTGGAGAATTTTGATACAGCTTTCATCGTCCCAGTCATGAATGATATGTTTCATGATGTAAGCATCACCACCACTCGGTACGTTGGCAAAGAAGTTACCAGCCATTACTTGCCAATGTCCATCTAATTCCCTTGCTTCTAGATATTTTTTGGCTTCCTCAGCTACTTGCTCTTGTTCGTAAACTACACCTTTAACAGTTGGATATTTTTGGAGAATGGCAGCAATCAGAGTACCATTTCCACCACCAACATCAATTAAGGTGTGGATTGATGAAAAGTCGTAACTAGATATGAGACTATTGATATATGAGCTAGTAAAGCTTGTCATGCAGGCATTAAATATAGCTCCTGCTTCTGGTTGTTGAGCCAAATAGGAAAATATGGGCATTCCAAAAACATGATCAAAAGCCTGTTTGCCAGTTTTGACACTGTAGAGAATGTTTCCCCAGGGTTGCCAATGCCAGCTTTCACAACCGTACATGATGGCCATCGCCCGTAGGGAACCAGGAACATCACTGCGGAGATATTCTGCCATGGGTGTTAGCTGAAAACAACGGTTTTCTATTTCCGTAAAAATATCAATACTACACAAAGCCCGCATGACTCTGTATAGTGAATCGGGATCAGCCTCTGTAGATTGCGCTAATTCTTGACAACTTTTAGCGCCATCTTTGAGTAAATCAGCAATCCCTAGTTTAGCGGCTACGTAGATGATTGATTGGGTTATTAACGAGCCAAAAACCATTTGCTGCATCTTTTCCCCGGCCAGCATTTGATTTTCTGTATCGTAACTGTCATGTTGAGATACCATGATGAGTGAATCATAAACTACACATTAATAATATAGGTTTTTGTATCTTTTTATTCATGTTGGAAACTGAAAAGCTGAATATGCTAAGATTTGCTAGGGAAAAATTTTTGAACATCAAACAGGGCAACTCTTCATCACCATGCCAACATCTGCAACTAACGCCCAGGATACAGCAGCTATCGAAGCCGCAACGGACGGGGTGGCGGTGTGCGATCGCTCTCACTGGGGACGCATCCGTGTTTCTGATCATGACCGTCTCCGGTTTTTACACAATCAAAGCACTAACAACCTGCAAATTCTCCAACCAGGACAGGGCTGTGATACTGTGATGGTGTCATCCACAGCCCGCACTATTGATCTAGTCAGTGCCTATGTTTTAGAAGATGCAGTGTTGTTGCTGACCTCCCCTAGCCGTCGTCAGTTATTGATGGAATGGCTGGATCGCTACATCTTTTTTGCTGATCAAGTGCAATTGAAAGATGTCACAGCAGAAACATCAACCATTAGCCTTATGGGTCCCCAAAGTGAAAATATTATAGAAAACCTGGGCGCTAAAGCAATTATTGGTCAACCCCACAATCATCATCAACTGGTGGAAGGGGTAATGGTAGCTGTGGGTAGTGGTTTAGCAACACCAGGATATACTTTGATTTTCCCAGTCTCAGCCAAAGAGCAATTATGGCAGAAAATTTTAGCCCTAGGGGCAGTGGAAATGAGCGATCGCGCCTGGGAAGTCTTAAGAATACTACAAGGAAGACCAGTACCAGAGGCAGAACTAACAGAAGATTATAACCCCTTAGAAGTGGGTTTATGGCAAACTATTTCCCTGAATAAAGGCTGTTATATCGGTCAAGAAACCATCGCCAGGTTAAATACATATAAAGGGGTCAAGCAGTACCTCTGGGGTATTCGCCTTGATGGGCCGGCACAAGTTGGCACTGCCATTACCCTAGGGGATGAAAAAATTGGTAAACTTACTAGTTATACAGAAACTGCCCATGGTTATTTTGGACTCGGTTACATTCGCAGTAAAGTAGGTGGTGTGGGCTTAAAAGTTAAAATAGGAGACACCCCAGGCGAGGTAGTACCAATACCCTTTGTTTCTCACGAATACCCACAATAACCAGGCTTCATCTTCTCACCTGCCAAAGTAAAATTATGAAAACAGTTACCGAATTGTCAGATCGATTGGAACATTACTACCAGCAAATCAAGAAAATTATCTTAGCCCGTCAAAATCCCATTACTGGTTTACTTCCTGCGAGTACGGCAATAACCGCCCACGGTGACTATACAGATGCTTGGGTACGAGACAATGTTTACAGCATTTTGGCAGTTTGGGGTTTAGCACTAGCATACCGCAAAATTGACGAAGACAAGGGACGCACTTATGAACTAGAGCATAGTGTGATTAAACTAATGCGGGGGCTACTCTTTGCCATGTTGCGTCAATCCCATAAGGTGGAGAAATTTAAACACACCCAGTCACTCTTAGATGGGCTACACGCTAAATACAACACTACTACTGCCGACATTGTAGTGGGAGATGACGAGTGGGGACATTTACAAATTGATGCCACATCTATATTTTTACTGATGCTGGCAGAAATGACTGCTTCAGGGTTGCAAATTATTTACACCATTGATGAAGTAAATTTTATCCAAAACTTAGTTTATTACATTGGACGCGCCTACCGCACTGCTGATTACGGCATTTGGGAACGAGGTAATAAAATTAATCATGGTAATGCTGAATTAAATGCTAGTTCTATAGGTATGGCTAAAGCCGCTTTAGAAGCTATTAATGGACTAGATTTATTTGGTGTGCGTGGTAGTCAAGGATCAGTAATTCACGTTCTACCGGATGAAATCGCCCGGTCCCGCATTACCTTAGAATCTCTGTTACCCAGAGAATCAGCGTCTAAAGAAATTGATGCTGCATTGTTAAGTATAATTAGTTATCCCGCCTTTGGGATTGAAGATGAACAGTTACGCGATCGCACGTTTAATCATATTATTGATAAGCTCCAAGGCAAATACGGCTGCAAACGCTTTTTACGGGATGGACATCAAACTGTTTTAGAAGATAGCCAACGGCTCCACTACGAACCTTGGGAACTCAAGCAATTTGAGTATATTGAATGTGAGTGGCCTTTATTCTTTACTTATTTATTTCTAGATGGGTTGTTTCGTGGTGATAGCCAACAAGTTGAAAATTACCAAGAACGTTTGCAGTCATTATTGATTGAAGGTGACGGGGTAGGTTTATTACCAGAACTTTATTATGTGCCGGCGGAAAAAGTAGAAGCGGAAAAACTAACCCCCCAAAGCCAAGCCCGACTACCCAATGAAAATATACCCCTAGTTTGGGCGCAAAGTTTATATTTGCTTGGACAGCTATTACATGAAGGCTTAATAGCCCTGGGGGACATTGACCCCTTGGGTAGACACTTATGTATAGGTAAAAAGCGGGAGGCTTTAGTACAAATTGCCTTATTAGCCGAGGATGAGGACCTGCAGGCCAAACTGGAAGTTTACGGAATTGAAAGTCAAACACCCAAGCAAGTGCAACCAATTCAAGTTAGAAAAGCTGAGGAACTTTCGGCTATTTATACTCAAATTGGACGTAATGACAAACTCGGTTTAACTGGTCGTCCTGTGCGGCGCTTACGCAGTTTGACTACATCTAGATTTTTTCGCATTCACAATCAGACCATTGTATTTTTGCCTTCGTTTTTAGATTCACAACAGTTTTATTTAACCCTTGATTACCATTTTCTGGTAGATCAAATTAGAAGTGAACTGGCTTACATTCGGGATTACTGGATTGATTTAGGTCGTCCTACCCTGACGTTAATGTTGACTCACACCATGTTAGAAATTGGTTCTCAGGCTTTATTAGAACTAATGCAGGAACTAAAAAATGGTGTGTGTAATGGTGTCCAGGTGAAATTAGGCAGACTCAACCAGGTTATGCTGACAGGGAGGATGCAAAGAATTGATTTTCTACCAGAGGAAATTTTTTCCCATTTACCAATCAACAATGCCAAATCTCTTGGCTATTACTTGGCTTATAATCCTGAAGGAAACTGGCGTTTAGGACATACGCAAGAATTCCAGATGGAATGCGAAACTAACTTGGGACTGCTGCTTTCTTCTTTGCGTTCTTCAGATAATCTATATGCACAAATAGAACTGTTACAAACTTTAATTCGCTTGCAAGGACTAGATTTTGATACGGGTTTTGGTAGACCGACCCACCCAGTAACAGTAGCTGATTTAGTGGATGAAGTCTACACCAAAGCAGGAGATTTAGGTATTTGGGCGGTGGTGCGTCGGGCTGCGGGATTAAGGCAAATGGTTGATATTGGTTTATCAGATGCGGTAACAAGTATTTTGGTAAGAGGTAAGCAAATTGCTGTGGGTAGAGCTTATAGTCAATCATCCCTGATTTCTGTGCCTATGCCCCACAGTGAAATTATTGAGAGAATTAATAACTTTTGTCGTGAAGATATCCGCGATCGCGTCCTCACCCAAGAAATTATCATCTATCTTGGTGTATTAATGAGGTCGGAACCGGAATTGTTTCAAGGTCTACTCACCCTGAGAGTTGGCTATCTGATCTTGTTAATTACCAGTGAATTAGCACAAGGGTTAGGCGTGACTCAAGATGAAGCCTATGAGCATTTAATGGAACTATCACCCTTTGAGGTGAAAATGCGTCTGCATCAAGTACTAACAAGTTATACGGGTATCAGTAAGTTGTTACGCCAACAAGAATTACTGCACGTCAAGCAAAAAGAAACTGATATTGCTTGGGTAGTGCTACCCACCAACGAAAAAGAAGAAAGTACAGTCCCCCCCGGTGGTTGGCGGAGATTTCGCCAAGGAGAAGGAGCGCTCAACCGAGTACCAAAAGATTTCTTTCAACAAGTTTGGCTATTAATGAAGCATTGTAAAGGAATTGTGATTGGCGATAAACTAGAGCGGCGCAATCGTTTAGATAGTGAATTAATTTTGTCGGAAATGACACCAGGGGAAAAGAACTTTGCCCTAATAATTGAGCATTTACTCAATAAAATTGAAGCGCCGGAATACCGCAAAGTGAATATTGAAGCTTTGATGGAGTTAGCGACAATTGTCGCCAACAATCCCAGCTTACAAATAGAAGAGTATATAGTTTTAGATGTACTCATTGGCCATGCTGTGCGGTTGGCTTGGTTGGAACAACACCCGGAAAGAGGCGATCGCTATGATGAGGATAAAGCCTCGGCTTGGGCATCATTCTATAACACATCTCCTCAAGATTGTGTAAATTATATCTTGAAAGCTTTTAGATTCTTGACAGAATTTGCCGAAGATATTTAGTCAATGGAAACAGCATCAACATCTACAGTTTCATTGCTAGGTTGGTCAGAACCCTGACGAGCTTTCCAACCGGCCATGACTAAGCCAGATACCTCAGAGAATACAATCGACAATAGTAAAACATCATCAATTTGTCCGAGAATGGGTAAAAAATCAGGAGCAATATCTATGGGGCTGAGAATATATACGAGTGTTCCTAAAATCACCCACCAACGCCACATAGGATTACGAAGCAAATTACGATACCAGGTATATAGGAATTGAACTGGAAATTTCATATCTTGACCCTCCTGTTATGATTAATTTTGACAAATTACGCGCCCAATGTCCGGTAGGAATAACCGCCCCAGATTTGTCTAGATCAGAGACCCAGCACAGTAGAAGATGTTGTTTAATGTGCTTTTAGTCTAAAGTCCAGTTATGTAGGAATATGGTGGTTAGGCATTAATCTTTAGAATTAAAATGCTGTGGGATGATTGCTGTAACAGTGGAGAAAGGAAACCTAGCCAGTGGATATTTTAGATTTGTTTAAGAAGGGTGGCCCAGCCATGTGGCCCTTGCTTGTTTTGTCAGTGCTGTCTATCAGCGTGATTTTTGAGCGTTTGTGGTTCTGGTTGCGAATCATTACCCAGGAAAAGGAAATAGTGAATCGTGTTTTGAATGCTGCTCAAGACAGTTGGGAAATAGCGGCGAGTATTGCTAAAAATGCCCGCCATCAGCCTATTGGGAGGTTTCTTTATGCCCCGTTAAGTTTCCAGAAAAGTGATCCGGAAACTTTTCGACTAGCGTTGGAATCCACCGCAGAGGATGAAATAGCTGGAATGCGTCGGGGTGAAAAACTTTTAGAAGCTATCATCGCCCTGTCGCCTCTGTTGGGATTACTGGGTACAGTTTTGGGTTTGATTCAATCTTTACGCTCCATTCGCATTGGCGATTTAGGAACCGAATCTACGGCTGGTGTGACTACTGGTATTGGCGAATCTTTAATCAGTACCGCCGCGGGGTTGATTGTTGCCATTGTCAGTTTGGTATTTTATCGCTTATTTCAAAGTTTTGTGGTTGATCAAATTAAGATTTTTCGCAAGGCGGGAAATGAGATGGAATTGTTATATCGTCAATCTCCACCTGACTATAACAAAATTACCTCAGTGATCCTGGAGGAATCAGCAGCAGAAGATCCTAATCCTGATCGGAAGAGAGAGAGAAGGCCTTTTCCTAAGCCTCCTGAATCTTTGAATACACCTGAGTCATTAGATCCTGAGAATTAGCTGAGAATTCACGCCATGAAAGTTAATCTGCATACTCCAGTTGAAGAAACACAAATTCAAATCCTGCCCTTAATTGATGTTGTATTTTGTATCTTGACCTTTTTTCTGTTGGCTGCTTTGCAATTTACTCGACAACAGGCAATTAATATTGATTTGCCCAAAGCCAGTACAAGTACAGTTACTGGTATCACTTCAGAAAGTGCTACCCAAATTGTCACTATTGATGCTGTGGGTAATCTGTATGTGGAAAAACAACCTGTACAACGACAACAGCTACCGGAAAAATTAAGGCAGTACCTCCAAGCAAACCCTAATGGCACTTTGGTGCTGAACGCATCACGAACGGCAACTTATAATGATGTAATTTCCATTTTAGACGTGATGCGGCAAGTAGGTGGCGATCGCGTGTCTTTGGGAATTATACCAGGACCTTCTCAACTACCCACGGACCCATTAAATCCCCCTAATTTTCCTATGAGTCCGGGGGGAGTACCTACACCAGTTCCCGGTGGGAATCCTGATATAATGTCTCCAGTGTTACCTAATCAACTACCTACCCAAGTGCCTATACCACCTGAAACAACTCCTGCTCCTTAAAAGGTAATACCGATCAACAAGGGGAGATAAAAATTCCCCTTGTTCGGTCAAAATCACCATTTTTGCAGGTTTATCTATTAATTGGCTGATGGGGGGGCTGTTGGGGTACTTGTTTGTTGTTGACGCTGTTCGCGTTTTTTGCGATCAGCGGAAACCATGTCTGCCATAACTACCAGGGCTTGAGCCATTTTTTCCAAGTTGGAAGTATATAGTTCTAAGTCCTTGATGAGTTTTTCCTCCGACAGATGTAAACCAGTAGCAATAGTTGTTAATGCCTCAGTGCGTTGCTTTTCATCCTTGACTAACTCGGGATCAGATTGTTCTAGCAGGGTAAATAAACCAATTCCAAATAAGCGGCTGTATTTAAACCCAGAATTATTAGCAATGGCTTGCAATTGCCCTTGTAAGTCAGGATCACGATCTAAATGAGTGGTTTGGCTTAACCACGCGATTAAATCAGTTACTGGTATGTCTTTAGCTAAAGCTTGCAGCCGTTCGGCATCCTGTCGGTAGCTTTGCGGTTCTTGCTCCATAGCCTGACATAAAGACTGGAAAATTGATGCTCGATCTTGTTCTGGTAGGTAGCCTTGCATAAAGCGGTCAAAAGTTGTGACGACGCCCAGGGCATAAATTGCATTGTAGGTAAAATTGCTATTCACTGATAGTAGATGCATTTCTACCATTAGTTCTTCTATGACCCGACGGTAAATTGTGTTAATTGGCCGGGTGTGAAGGGAGTAGAAAGCTTGCTTTGTATCTGAAACAGTACGGATGTTATTCACGAATAAAATGTTAAGAATGTTAAGGGCGACGTTATTATATTTTGTCTCCTAAAGGCTACTTTGCCAAGTTCAGGTTCCCGATCAGTTTTTTTTATGGCTTGTTCATCTAGTTTAATTACCCTGGGTGAGTATTTAGCTGGTTGACATACTCACCGACTTTGAAGGTCGGTGATTCTTGACAGTTCACAGTATAACACACTAAAAAGCCGTCCTAGAAGGACGGGGCTTGTATCCCATTCTTTTGTTCAATGATTGTACTGGAGAACTTAACTATCAGGTATTCGTAGCTAAGTCTGGTAATTTAATGGCTTTTTTTGACTCTGATAGCCGAAAAGCCACTTGGTGAGCAATTCTGAGAATTTATTGCTACACAAGGCGAGAACAATATTAATGATTAATCTTTTTTAGCCGGCCATACTGCGAGGTACACCTTCTAAAGCTTCCTCTTCGGTTTCAAAGATTTCAAAAACACTGTCCATCATTGTCACTTCAAACACTAGTTTTGCCTCTGGTTGTAGATTGCAAATGCGGAAACTACCCTGGGCTGCATCAGCATCGCGCATCCCTGCAACCAAAGAAGTGAGACCAGAACTATCAATAAAACTTACCTGAGCTAGATTCACAACAAGGTGTTTACCCATTTTGGAAATACATTCTTGTAACTTCAGCCGAAACTGCCAAGCTGTTGTGATATCCAAACGTCCTTGTGGTGTTAAGACAATAACGGTATTACCGTCTTGGGTTGTATGGGTTGTCTGTTCTATTTCAGTCACTAATCCTCCCTGTAACACTGGTCTAAATTTAGTATTGGGTTTGGTGAGCCAAAAAAAACTAGTTTTTAGTAGTTTAGTTCATTGTTAGTTCATCAGTTGACTCACCAGAACCAAAATTATCAAGTACTGTTACTTGAGTTTAACAGGATATAGGTAACGCACACCACAAAGACGAGCAGCAATGTAGTGTTAACTTCTCAGTGACTCTTGCGATCGCGTTGAGGATATTCTCAGCTTTGGTTTTACGTCCCGGTAATGCCTTGTTGCTGAGACTGGGTACTTTAACTCACCACAACATTGTTCAAGCAAGATTTAATTAGATTTAATTAGTGCCTGATCTATCAAGCACTATTGTACTTTATTTTAAAGTCTCTAATTTCCAGTTTACCCAATCTTGGGGTTTGAGGAAGGTTTCATACAACTCAGCTTCTGGGGTATTGGGTTCTGGCTGATAACCGTATTCCCAACGCACCAGGGGAGGTAAAGACATGAGAATTGATTCTGTGCGTCCGTTGGTTTGTAGCCCAAAGATTGTACCTCGGTCATAAACCAGATTAAATTCTACATACCTACCACGACGATACAGTTGAAAATTACGTTCGCGATCGCCATATTTTTTTCCTTGTCGCCTTTCCACAATAGGCACATAGGCGGGCAAAAATGCTTTACCACAATCTTGCACCAAAGTAAATAAATCTTCCCAACTGCGGCCAACTGGTGCATCCAGTTGGTTACTATAAGTAGCCGCTTGTCCATTGGGGTCAGAACCGCAATATAATAAGCCTTGTCCGTCTTGATAATCGAAAAATATCCCCCCAACACCTCGACTTTCCTGACGATGCTTGAGGTAAAAATATTCATCACACCAGCGCTTAAACACCGGGTAATACTCTAGGTGATGTTGGTCGCAAGCTTCCTTGAGTGTTTTGTGAAAATGCACTGCATCTTCAGCAAAGGGGTAATAAGGTGTCAAGTCAGCACCACCGCCAAACCACCATACTGGACCGGCTTCAAAATAGCGGTAATTGAGATGAACGGTGGGGACGTAAGGATTTTTCGGGTGTAAAACTAAGGAAGTACCCGTAGCATAAAACCCATGTCCAGCTGCTTCCGGTCGTTGGGCTAAAATCGAGGGTGGTAGATGAGAACCCCAAACTTCAGAAAAATTTACCCCAGCTTGTTCAAATATTGCCCCATCACGCAGCACTCGCGATCGCCCACCTCCCCCCTCTGGACGTTCCCAACTATCTTCATGAAACCTACCTACACCATCTAACTTTGTCAGTTGCTCGGTAATTTCATCTTGTAGTTGTTTCATAAACCGACTCACCCTCGGCTGAGAGTCAGTTCCAGGTAAAAATTGAGATGTTTTTGCTATTTTAGTTGGCGTTTGCGAGTTAATCAACATAAATTCCCGAACTTAAATTAAAATTTACAAAAACCCACGGTTGGGTAACAAAAGCCAATAATCACCCTAAATTTGCCTAATCTGCTTTTTTAAACTTACCAGCATTGACAGGATTGATGGGCATGACTAGAGTTATTTTCCCTCAAATGCGTATAGGCTTGTATATTGACTGGGTTTTGTTTGTAATTCTTGATGTAAACATTTTCGGTTAACATCAGACCTTAATTACCTATTTTATAAGCGCTTTGTACCTTCCGGTTGCACTTCTGTTGCTTCTCACGTGCCAAAGAAAGTTAATATTATATGTAGATGATAATAAAATTTTCTTAAATTTTGTTACGAGAGTAACAGTAAAAACAGTATGTACGATGTTCTCGATTCCCGCTCTGTCCTGGAGGTTTTGCGACCAGTACAAGACCCGGAACTCCGCAAAAGTTTAGTGGAACTAAACATGATTCGCAACGTGAAAATAGAAGCAGGCAAAGTTAGCTTCACTTTGGTGTTGACCACACCCGCCTGTCCTCTACGAGAATTTATTGTGGAAGATTGCGAAAAAGCTGTTAAAAAACTACCCGGCGTTACGGAAGTCAGGGTAGATGTAACAGCAGAAACACCCCAACAAAAAAGCTTGCCGGATCGAACAGGAATCACAGGGGTAAAAAATATTCTGGCTGTTTCCAGTGGCAAAGGCGGTGTTGGTAAAAGCACAGTGGCAGTAAACATAGCCGTGGCTTTAGCGCAAACAGGGGCTAAAGTGGGATTACTCGATGCTGATATTTACGGACCTAACGACCCAACAATGCTGGGCCTGGCTGATGCTGAAATTATGGTGCGTTCCACAGATAAAGGTGAAATTCTGGAACCTGCTTTTAATCACGGTGTCAAGTTAGTATCCATGGGCTTTTTGATTGACAGAGATCAGCCGGTGATTTGGCGCGGTCCAATGCTGAATGGAGTAATTCGCCAGTTTCTTTATCAAGTGGAATGGGGAGAACTGGATTATTTAATTGTAGATATGCCGCCGGGAACCGGGGATGCTCAATTAACGTTAACTCAAGCAGTACCGATGTCAGGAGCAGTAATTGTCACTACACCGCAAAATGTCGCCCTGTTAGATTCACGTAAAGGATTACGGATGTTCCAACAAATGAATGTACCAGTTTTGGGGATAGTAGAAAATATGAGCTACTTTGTTCCGCCGGATATGCCAGATAAGCAGTATGACATTTTTGGTTCTGGTGGCGGTTCCAAGACAGCATCTGAGTTGGGAGTACCGTTATTGGGGTGCATCCCACTGGAAATTTCCACCAGGGTAGGCGGTGATAGCGGTATACCCGTAGTGGTTGCTGACCCTGATTCAGCCTCAGCAAAAGCATTAACAATGATTGCGCTGAATATCGCCGGTAAAATATCAGTTGCCGCACTGACATAATTAATTTCTAATAATTTCTAATTTTTCTCTGATTCCTGGGTTATGGCCTGGGAATACAGATCAAAGTATTCAGTAAATTTACCGCCTCACATCAGACAATGTTGTTAAAACGTCCGCGCAGCAGAAATCCTTGGCACCGTTGGATTAAGCCTTGGCAACAAATAGATTGGCTACTCTTGTGTTTGACTATTGGTGTCAGTATGTTTGGTGGACTGATGATCATGAGTACGGAACTAACTCAACCGGTGACTGATTATTGGTCGCACTGGCTGGTGGCTGCCATCGGTGCTGTGATAGCCTTGTTCTTAGCTCGTACTCGTTATGAAAATTTGATCCAGTGGCATTGGGTAACATACACTTTAACAAACCTCAGCCTAATTGCCGTGATGATTATTGGCACTAGTGCTAAAGGGGCGCAACGATGGATTACTATTGGTGGCTTCAATGTGCAGCCTTCGGAATTTGCCAAAATTGGACTAATTATCACTGTAGCTGCTGTGTTACACCAGCGCACAGCCTCAACTATAGAAAGTGTATTCCGTACTTTGGCTATTACTGCCATTCCTTGGGCATTAGTATTTTTACAGCCAGATTTAGCAACATCTTTGGTGTTTGGTGCTGTGGTCTTGGGAATGCTGTACTGGGCAAATGCTAACCCTGGTTGGCTGATCCTGATGATTTCCCCCGTGATTTCTGCGATTCTTTTTAGCATAAATTGGCCTTTATCCCAGCCCATAAGTTTATTTAATGTCATATCTGTGGGACTTTTAGGGTTAGTTTGGGCGATCGCTATGGGCATTTTGGGTTGGCAAACTCTCCCTTGGCGTAAATTTGCCTTCAATGGCATTGGTGCATTAGCTCTCAACCTCTTGGGTGGTGAATTAGGGGTTTTTGTCTGGAATCATGTATTGAGGGACTATCAAAAAGACCGCCTGACAGTATTTCTTAAACCTGGATATGATATTTTAGGAGTTGGCTATCACCAACACCAATCTCGCATTGCCATAGGTGCTGGTGAAATTTGGGGATGGGGTTTGTTCCAGGGACCCATGACCCAACTTAACTTTGTCCCTGAACAGCATACAGACTTTATTTTTTCCGCAGTAGGGGAAGAATTTGGTTTTGTTGGTTGTTTAGTGGTTTTATTTATCTTCTGCTTGATTTGCTTTCGCTTATTGCGTATAGCTCAAACTGCCAAAGATAACTTTGGCTCATTGTTGGCTGTTGGTGTTTTGTCAATGATTGTGTTTCAGCTAATTGTTAATGTAGGTATGACCGTTGGTTTAGCCCCTGTAGCTGGAATTCCCCTACCTTGGATGAGTTACGGTCGTTCCGCCATGCTGACCAACTTTATTGGTTTAGGTTTGGTAGAGTCTGTTGCAAATTTTCGTCACCGACCAAAGTATTATTGATGTCGGTGGGATTACAAGTATAAATGATATAAATGATATAAATCTTGTGGTGCGGGCATCTTGCCCGCTATAGTTATCAATTCATAGCAGTTTTGATGTAATTAAACCATCAGCCGATATCCCTATAATTAACGCAGGTTTTTCTGTATCTGCCGTGAAAACACCATAAACAGCGCTAACAAGATACTATTACTTGCCAGCGCCACAAAAATAGTTATACATATTTATAGCTAACTAACTAGTTAGAAAATTAACTCAACCTTTCACTCTGCAATTAAGACCGTTGAAACTTGGGACGACGATTAAACAAATAAAGTCCCAACACAGAAAAACCAATCAATGCGCCAGGCTCAGGAGTACTTACTGGTGGTTTCTTGTCAGCCAAAATTACTGGTGGTTTGATGCGACCAACCAAGTACGCACCAGTGGCTGCTCTTTCTTCAGTAATCAAACTAGAAATTGGATTAAAAGCGTCAGGAGTACTACTAAAGCCGAGTAGTTGCAGAGTCAATTCTTTTCCACCCACTGAGAATGTGGTGTCTTGAGATTTAGAAGCAAAGGTGATTCTGTCATCACAAGGTGTATTACTAACCTGGAATGCGGGACATTCATCTAAGAAAAACGTGTTGATTGTTTCTTCGAGTCCAAATGTATATTTGAACAGGCTTTTTGTGCTTCCTTCTATGTCGAGAGTGATGTCTAAATCAACAGCATCTATACCAGTGCCTGAATATGTAGGAAAGTTAAAGTGAGTGAACTTACCTAGCAATACATTGGTTTCTTTTTCAAAACTTACAGATGTATTTGTAGCACCATCAAAGCGGAATCCGCTTTGCTGAGACTCAGCAGCCCAACCCCAGCGAATCTCGTTTGTATCAACACCGTTGGTATACTCTTGATTAACATTGGGATTTGTCCAGCGACCTGTAACTGAGTTTAAAGTCAGACTTGCAGCAACAGCGGGGATGGCATTTCCCAAAACTAGGGATAAGGTGGTTGCTGATGCCACTAATGAACCAGAGAGAGTAGATTTGCCCGAGATATTCATTTTTTTCGAGTTTTGATGAGTAGAAGATAAATTGTCTTTTTTAAGATATCACTTTTTTTAGTTGAAATTCTTAAATTTTTGATAAAATTACCCTGGTAATATACGCATTTACACTGACAAGTGCCGTTCATGGACTATGGTTGTTAGGGATTAAGCCCAATCATGGCAACTTTTGATGATGTGGCGCGGCTATTTTGGTTTATCATCAATATATTGGTCAGTAAAACTTATCGTCTAATTCAACAGCAGTAAATTAAACAGTATCCATGCCCGCTTTTCTTAACAACCGCCATTCAGAAAACTGGAGCTATCAATGCGTCAGAGTAGTGAATAGAGATGAGATACCTGACTTACTGGGTGATCAACCTTGTATGTTTTATGTGCGTCGTCAAGGTGTGGGAAGAAATCCAGATGAGGAAATTTGGCAGTTAACAATCGCAACTGATCAAGAGCAATTACCTTTACCTGCAAAACTGCAAAGCCAAGGCAAAACCTATAGTTTACGAGCCGCCATCAGGGAAGATGGAATTGGCGGTTTAAAAATTTTATCGACTTGTAAACTCCACCTTTCACGGGGACACGCGGATGGTTATGCTGTAGCCTTTTGCTTGCGTCTGCTACCTCATGAGCAACATCGTTTAGGTATTCCGAAAGCAGCATTAGCACGTATGGCTAATGTGCCTGTTTGTGGTGATTATGTACCTACAGCAGACCAGCTGCAAGCTTGGAAGGCTTTTTTACAAGTTGAGGAAAATATTGCTAAATCCCGTCAGTTTTGTGTGGCTTTTGTTGATAATTATTATGGCAGTAATACCAGATACATCACTTTTGAAGTAGATGTTAACTCAGCTACTCTCGATGGTGCTGAAGAAAATTATTTACATCTAGCCAATTTCTGGGAACGGGTCAAAGGTTGCCAAAACCAAGGGGTGAAACTTTCCTCAACTGTACCCAGAGGACAACCAACTCATAAAATTCCTCAATTGGGTTCAATTGCAAAAGTTGATCCTCAAAATTGTTTGATTAAAGTTAAACTGGAATGTGAATTAGCTGAATATACTGCTACAGAACTTGATCAGCCACCAGGAAAGGGATTTTTATTTTTTGATGCGGCTGGTGACATTCAACAAGTGCGGCGTAAAAAAGAAGCTTTAGAACAATTAAAGCAGGGACAAACTCAAAATCCTTATTTGGGTAAGTTTTTATTCGATGCTTCTCAGGCCAGGTCCAGTAACAAAACTGTACGACTGCAAGGGGATGATTTGTTATTATCTTCTGCTAATACTGGACAAAAGGCAGCAGTAGAAAAAGTATTAGCAGCTGAAGATTTGGTTTTGATTCAAGGTCCCCCTGGTACTGGTAAAACTACCGTAATTGCAGAAATTTGCTATCAAATAGCCCGACGGGGGGGACGTACTCTCATCGCTTCTCAAGCTAATTTGGCTGTGGACAATGCGCTGAGTCGATTAGTTCATAACCCAGTGATTAGGGCTGTGCGTAAGGGACGGGCGGAAAAAGTGGGGGAAGAAGGACAGCCGTTTTTAGAAGATAAAGTGATTGGTACATGGCTAGAAAATACTGCTGCTGACTGTGAAAGTAGTCTTGAGAAACGTCTGCAAAATGTGGAATTTTTAAGGGAATTATTGGGGGCTTTACCACGATTTACAGATTATTTAAGCCGGGAAGAAGCTCTAAATGAGCAACAAATTCAACTAAATGAAGAAAGGGAAAGTTTAGCGGCTACCTGTGAAATTCAAGCAGCTATTCACCAGCAAGCTTTAAATAAAATTAATCAGGTTAAATATATTAAATTAGGGTTAGATTATATCCTTAATAATGCACTAAATATAAATTGGCAAGCGCCAGAGTTGAAAAACTGTTTACCATATCTACAGCCATATATAGAAGATATAGAAGGAGATTTTTTGAACAATGTTCGTCAAGCTATCAAATGTACTGATAAACTTGGTTTAGTTTGTCCTGCTAATGATGCGTTTGCTTTGGCGGTTTGGCTGTGGGAAAATGTAGCTAATAAAATTACTGATTTTAAAGTAGCATTCGGTTATGCCCAAGATGCAGTTTCTGTGATGTCGGAAGTGGCAAAAGAGGTGTTAGCTAGGGGAGAAAATTATACGAATGTCCATCATCCACCAATAGATGAGGAAGAATTGATCAGCCAACGGGAAAATTTAGAGCAAACAGTTAAAGGTTGGCAAAACCGCTTACGGGAAATTGAGTATGTGATTGCAGCTATGATACAATGGAAATCTACAGCACCTGTGGTTTTATATCAAGTAGTTAGGGAATGTCAGCAATCAGGACAAGTATTAACAGAGGAGGCGCTGCAATTACCACTGGGTTTGTTGATGTTTGCTGGTCAATTAAACTTAACTATATTACCCAGTAGATATCAGATTAATTTGCCGGATTGGCAGGTTTTATATAAGGCGTTGAACTATGAAGTAGAGGGTGGTTTTGTTGATAGAAAGGGTAGACAGTATAATTTTAGTTATTTTTTAGAGCAAAATTTTAGTCAAGTTCCTTTCGTGCTATCAGGGGGCGATCGCTCCCAGTGGCGTAAAATCTATGAGGATTTTCAGAATTATCAACTGCTGAATTTCAATCAGCGAAAATTCTTAGTGGAAAATACGCAGTTGTTTTTACTGAGAATGGAACAAGTTTATGGTGGGTCCTGGGAATTAAATCACCTGGATTCTACCCTCAAATACATTAGCGAAGACTTATTTACCACTATACTTACTCATGCGCGTCAATGTATCGCACAAGTCAAGACTCAAACTGAAAAAAATCTTCAGTATTTCCAACATCAACTAAGTGAACTGGAAAAACATATATCTACCCACCGGCAAATATCCGGTACTTCATCTCAAATTGCAGCAGCTAACTCCCAACTTGAACAGGTTATCAATATTTTGCAATTACTCCGCCAACAGCCAAATGTCCCTGACAGATTACGGGCTTTAGCGACGGAATATCTGACCAACCAATCAAAAATTTGGGAAGAACAAGAAAAATTTGCGACTCAGGTAAATACTGGGTTGAGTTATGTTAGCCAATTAGAAACTTTAATTCCCTTAATTACACCTTTCCCAGTTTTAGAAAATATCAAACAATTTTTAGATGAGGAGCTAGAAACTATAGAACAAGAAAGTACACTGGCTGCAAAACAATTACAAAAGATTCAAACTCAACTCAAAAAAATAAATCATCAACCCCACATAGAACCAAGTAAAGAGTTAATTTTATCAAGGAATTGGTGGGAAAGATTCTGGCTAACCATATCCGAAAAATGTCAACTAGAAGATATTAATATAGACTTATTTAATTTAGAATTTTTACACAAAATCAAAACCAGGTTTCATGCTTGGCAAAATCAACTAGTTGAAGCAGAAACTTATGTCAGGCGCTACCATGATTTTACCCAAGATTGGATTGATCGGGTTAAAAATCCCTCAGAGCGCGATCGCAATGATTTAAAACGAATTTATTTAGATAATGCTAACGTTATTGGTATCACTTGCGTACAAGCTGCAAATTACAATTTTTCCCAGGAGTTTACAGCTTTTGATGTTGTCATCATTGATGAAGTCAGTAAATGTACTCCGCCGGAATTACTCATACCGGCTTTAAAAGCTAAAAAGTTAGTCATGGTGGGTGATCATCGGCAATTACCCCCTATGCTTAATAGTAACACAATTGTAGAAGTTGCCCAATCACTTGGTAGTCAAAGATCAGAACTGGAATTTTTAGAAGAGTCATTATTTAAAATTCAGTTTGAATCTGCCGATGCAAGCATCAAACAAATGCTGAATATACAATATAGAATGCACCCCTTTATTATGGGAGCAATCAACCAATTTTATCAAGGTAAACTAGAATGTGGACTTTTACAACCAGACAGCCAACGCGCCCATAATTTGACCGGGGAAATTATCCAAACACATCACCATTTGGTTTGGGTAAAAATGCCGAGAGACAAGGAATTTGAAGAACAACGGGAAAATACTTCTTTTTCTAATCCGCATGAAATTGATATAATAGCAAGCCTATGTCAGCAATTTGAGGACACCTGGGCGGCTAAAATAGCCAAGGGGGAAGCAAAAAAACAAATTGCAGTAATTACATTTTATAACGCACAATTGAGAAAAATTGACGAACGTTTACAACCGCAACTTTTTCCTTCCTTGGATATTCGCACTGGTACAGTTGACAGATTCCAGGGTATGGAACGCCCTGTGGTAATTGTTAGTATGGTTCGTAATAATGATCAAGGTGATGTTGGGTTTGCCAAAAAACCAGAACGGGTAAATGTGGCTTTTTCCCGCGCCCAAGAATTACTGGTAATTGTGGGTTGTCATGATTTATTTACCCGCCAAGGGGGTAAAGTGGGAAATATGTATTTAGAAATTTCCCAAACTGTTAATATTCAAGGAGGTTTTGTTGATTTTTCTCGCTTTTTTAGCTAAACCTATTGATGACAAACTCAAAAATTTAGCGGAGGAAATTACAGCGAAAAATACTCATTTATCGGTTTTAGCGGCTTGGGAATTTCGCTATAGTTTACATCAAACTAATGTCAAATTATTTATTCAGGAACCCCGCGAATTTAATGTACTCGAAGAATTTATTATCCGTGCTGGAATTGAATTTTCACCCCCACCAACAGAGGATGAATTAGCATCTATATTAGGGCTTGACCCTATATTTATCCGCAGTACCACCGCCAATTTACAAGCATTACAAACCTTATCAACCACTTCCCCGGTGACGGTCACGGAAGCAGGGCGAGATTTTTACGCCAAGGGTTGTGTACCTCAACCTCCATACCCCAGACAAGTATACGCTGTTGCTGATGCTTTAGACGCAAAGCTGGTTTTTTCTCTTGAACCATTAAATAATGATGTGTCGTTGAATCTACCAGATTTAGCCGAATTTATCAAAGTTGGTCGTAAAATTAATGATATATCTGATTTAAGCATTGATAAGTTACAACAATATATTCAGGTGTCAGGTTTAGATTTTCATAGACCGGAATTAGGAAAAGTTGTTACTGATTGTCAAGTTTTAGGAACACCCCAAACAGTTTGGAAAAATATATTTTTGTTAGTCATCTTTGATGATGAACAAGAGCAATTGAGTATCCAAATCAGAAGCGGTAAGGAAATTCTAGCATCAGCATCAAAACGGATGGAGGTGCTGCAAAGTAAAGGTAAAATACCTTGGCAAGCTTTATGTAAATTATCAAACCCAGCCATAAATTTGGAGCGGGAAACTACTTTTCACCATAAACATACTGAAATAGAATCTAGGCTCGCGAAACTGACTAACTCTGCTGTAAAGTTACGGGATGGAGAAATTATCCCCACTGTTGGGGAGGTTTTAAAATCTGCCCAACGCCAAATTATTATCTATTCTCCTTGGTTGACTGAAGCTGTTGTCAATCAAGAATTTTTGAACTTGTTAAAAAAACTAGCTCAAGCTGGAGTATGGGTTTTAATTGGACATGGAATTGCTCAACCACCGGCAGATGTAGAAAAAAAACTGCGTGCTATTAAAACCCCTGATGATTTACCATCTGTACAAGTTTTTTGTTTGGGAGATTCCCATGTCAAAGAAATTATGGTTGATCATCAAATTTATCTGTTTGGATTTTATGACTGGGTTTCTTGTGGAGGGGAATGTTTACCGGCGGGTGAGTCAGTTTATCAGGTGACTATTCCCGAGCAAGTCGAGGAAGCGCATCAATTTATGGCTCTTCGTTGCCACAATTATGCACAAAAACGCTGGAATATGGCTTTAGAAAACAGAAATTTTCAAGTTGCTGTAGATTGTTTGTGTTTATGGGCGGGGCTGGGTATGCAAGATATTACACTCAGGGAGATACAGGAAAACAACTGGCTAGAACTTCTCCCAGTGTGGCTGAATGTTTTACTTCCAGATGTGAAATCAAATAATTTACCTGATGATTCTGTAATTTTGTTAGATGCACTTGCTTTGCTGAATCAGTTTTCCGGGGAGGAAACTTTTATCAAATCATTGCAGCAGGAATGGCGTAAGGTGATCAGCGCCATGGCATCTCATCAACCGGAAACTGCTCTAAGCCTACTTACTGAGCAAGTGTGGGCGCAATTTATCCGTCTCAATATTGCTCAGGAGAATGATTCACCCCATGAATTTATTAAGTCCCAGACTTCTCCACCCAGGAAAAGGTAAGGGAAAAATCAGGGTAGAAAATCTCAGGGTTACGGTTCCCTGTTAATGATGTACATGATTAACAAGCAGGATGCTTGTGTTACAAGACGATCATTTACATTTCAATAATTGCGAATTTTAAGTTAACTTAAATGTAGATGCAGAAATTCGTTTAATTCGATACAGTTTTACCAGAGGAGAGGCGAGGGGAACAAAGTGGTTCTATTAAAAGGCTTTGAGATTGAGATGTACACAGGTACGCCTCAAGGTGAAATAGTCGGTCTCTCCGACAAAATTGTGGCTGGTTTGCATGGGTTTGTCCGGGAACCTGACAGTCGCAATGTGGAATATACAACCCAACCATTGAATAATTATGAAAATTTATTGTGCGCTTTGCTGCTTCCCCGGCGCAAGTTACGCCGCTATTTGGAAAGTTTGGGCAATTACACTTTAATTCCTGGTAGTACTTTGTCTTTGGGTGGAAGCGATCGCTTTTTTCGTTCTGACCCGAATAATCCTTATCATGAGTACATAGAAAATACCTATGGTACAAAAGTGGTTACAGCCAGTGTTCATATTAATATTGGTATTAGTGACCCAGAGGTATTAATGCGGGCTTGTCGCCTGATTCGTGTAGAAGCGCCTTTATTCCTGGCCTTGAGCGCCTCATCCCCCTTCCTGGATAGCCAGGCTACTGGTTATCATTCCACCCGTTGGGCTGTGTTTCCCCAAACCCCCGATGCTGTGCCGCTATTTACCAGCCACGCCCATCATATTCAATGGGTAGAAGCACAAATGGCTGCTGGAACTATGCAAAATGTGCGGCATTTGTGGACTTCAGTCCGACCAAATGGCGATGGCCGTCCTTATGACCTTAATCGCTTAGAATTAAGAATTTGTGACTTGGTTACTGATCCCATTGCTTTATTAGCAATTACCGCTTTACTGGAAGCCCGTTTGTTGCAGTTGATGGCTAACCCCAACCTTGACCCGTTAATTCAAAGTAGCTTTTCTCCTGAAGAATTGATTGCAGTCACCGCTAGTAATGAAGCAGCCGTAGCCACTGCTAGTCTTGATGCTCAGTTGCAGCACTGGGAAGATGGCAGATTCATCTCTGCCAGAGATTGGATTACTGAACTATATCAAGAAGTTTGGGCGATAGCTAAACAACATGGTTTTAACTGTTTCCTTTCCCCTTTACAGAAAATTATCCTGGCAGGTAACGAAGCCCAACAGTGGTTACAATTGTACTCAGTCGGTTTTGACTCTCAGCGTGTCCTCACTCAAGCAATTGTTGCCACTGAGGAACGAGAAGTTGAACTAGAAAACAAATTGTGTTCGCCTCTAGTAGCTTAAATCTTCTGTCTTGGTTTTAAAGGTAGATTTGGCGAGAGAAACCCGAAACCACAAAATTATTTATTTTCTCTCCCCAAACTTTCTTGTTGCTTATAGTCTGAGTGTTAGTTGAGATTGATTAGTATAAGTATTAGTATCCCAGACAATGCCCCAGGTCGTTTTAGTTCATCCACAAATCCCCCCAAACACAGGCAATATTGCCCGTACTTGTGCAGCTACGGGTACAGAATTACATCTAGTGGCTCCTTTAGGGTTTGAAATAAGCGATCGCTACCTCAAAAGAGCAGGGTTAGATTATTGGCCTTATGTCAAACTCTACTATCACGAATCCTTAGAAGCCTTTAAAGCCACACATCGGGAACGTGGCGGTAGATGCTTGGGCTTCACAGTCAGGGGGAATTTTAATTACATTGATTTTCAATTTAAAGCCAATGATTGGTTGCTTTTTGGTAGCGAAACTAGTGGCTTACCATCTACAATTTTGTCAGATTGTGACGCTAAACTTTACATTCCCATGGCTGAGTCTGGTGTTCGCAGCTTAAATCTTTCGGTCAGTGTAGCCGTAAGCTTGTTTGAAGCCCGTCGTCAGTTGGGTTATTTACAGTAAAAATACTTAATAATTTTCCCCACCAGTAGGAATATGGGAATGGTGTTTGATTTTTGAAAAAAAGTCCGTAAACATTGCCCTGAAAAATAATTTTTTCGGCAAAACATAAGTAATAATACTAAAATAATTTGTAATAAATAAGCATTTTCCCGCAAGTTTAGTGATAAATACTCGCCAAAATCGGGAGAGAAAAATATTTTATTGAATAAGTAATTTCCGTGAGGACAAAAGTAATGAGAAATTTGTACTGTTGATTCTTAGCGATCAATCAACTTAAACTCTCATGTTGATAAGGCGGATCGAATAGAAAAACCTTGAATATATCTACAACACAGGGCAGAGCCGATGGGCAGAAATCAGAACCATTATCTTGCAACGCCCACAAAGGGCTTTCTGAATATATAATTATTGTTCAGTCCTAGTAAGCGTAGTCAAAAAGGTGAAGATAACTGTCAAAAGCAAAAGTTCTATGGTGTGTAGGAGTCAAGCGGACAAGTCAGCACAGCAATTTTTAAGGTTTGCTAATGAGTCTGAACTTGTCTAAATCAGAGAAGCAAGTTAATCTTGCTTAAATATCTCTGATGAAGGTGATCTTGGTCTATCATTCAATGTGATTTAAATCATGGAGTAGTATCCGACTGAAAAATCGAGATCAGTTAAGTGAAGCGTGATCATAGGAGGTCATCTTTGAAACGAGCATTGAAAAAAAGAGAAAAAGCTGTGCTGAAAAATACCTTGAATAATGATGATGCCCCGGTGGAACACTTAGAACAACCAAACGTAGTTAATCCTAGGGTTAACCGTCGGGTGGGGACACAAGCTGCAATGATTGGTTTAGCGATATCAATGGGAACAACCAGCCTTTTGATAACTCGACAAAGCGATCAGGCTCAAGGAGCAGCTCCTCTGGGTAGCCAAAAGGCAACTTCAACAATTCCTGCTGGTTCTAACACGACAGTGAAATTTGCTCCCACAAAGTTGACAGAAAATCCTGTCATCCTGCAACCAACAGCAATTTCACAATTACCTGAGCTTGAAACTAAATGGCAGGTTCCTGTTAGTGGGGTACAATCCGACACCAAGGGATCTGAGAAAATTTCCTTCAATTCACAACTACCAGTATCACAGGAATTGTCAGGAGGAATTCCAGCCCATGAGACAGTATCAGAACTGTCTAGTACGGTTACTACCCCAACCGAGGAAGCAACTGTAAATTTAACAGGCGAACAGCAACCAAAGGTACTGGAAAACCCAGAAGCCAATGGTGAAATGAATGCTCAACTAAAAGCGCAGCAAACATTTGCCATAAGTCGCTTACAGGAAAAATCGAACCGTTTAAGAAACAGTCTGGCGGAGTTGCGGTCTGAGGAGACCCAAATATCATCAAAAACTGACATAGCTTCCACACAGCCGAAAACAACAGAAAAAGGAGCAGAAATCGGCTCTAAAACGGCTAATGACAAGGATGAAAATTTAGTATCGAGGTTCAAACAACAAAGTGACTCCAACCCGGAAGCTATAACCATACCTGTACCAGCAGCACGGGAAGTTGTAGGGTTATCCGGTAACGGCAGTTATCAAGTAAAACCAGGGGACACACTGGCGGCGATCGCTCTGAGACATAATATTTCCATTTCGGAAATAGTCCAAGCAAATAATCTGAGCAATCCGGATCAACTCAAAGTTAATCAACAACTGATTATTCCTATTACTCAGGGTAACGGTTCTAGAGCTATTTCGATACCAGTAGTAGTTGCTGCCAATAGGGCTTATTCTAGTAGTACCCCTCAGCTAAACAACTACACCACCAACAATGCTGGCATTCAAGTGAGTCTACCTGCTGCTTCATCACAGTTACCAGTGACTGCTAATAACCAGATACAGGTAAAAACTGCAACAACCATAGAAACAGAATCTATTAATGCCAATACTCAAGGTCTAGGTGGTGATACAGCAGTACCAACAATATTTGCCGAAATGCAGCAGGCTCAAAAATCTGCTGAACAAACGGTAGGTACAAAAAATAATCAAGGTCTCCGTTCCTTACGGGCTGATATCCAGAGATTAAGGGAGAAATTCAATAACCAGGAATCAGCCAACGAACCTGAACCAACTGCTGCGCCCATTACGGTTGCTCAAACAAATAGCCTACAAGCAGAAATCAAAAAATTACAAGAAAAATACCGCAACCAGGAATCTGGAAATGCAGTTGTACCAGTAGCTACTAAACCAGAACCAGAAGCAACCGTCCCCAGTCCCATTGCTCAAATCAATAGCCCAGAGGCAGAAATCCAGAGACTACGGGAGCAGTATCGCCAACAAAAATATGGCGACGCAATCAAGCCAGCAACTAATGAAGCTGAGAAAGCTCCCATAGCCATTCCTGTGGTTAAACCAAATCTAGCCTCAGCTTCTCAACCTACCGGGGTACGAAACAATCGCTCAATTCCTATTGATGTTCCTAGGCTGAATCTACCCAACTATGGCAGTCAATCTGCTAATTCCCAAACCCGTACTTTTAGTACCAACGAGCCAATCAATCCAGAGTTTTTCTCTAACCGCAATCGCTCTGGGCAGGAAATAGCAGCATCTTCTAGTGATGCTGGTATCTCTGATACTCTAGGAAACTTACGGGGAACTAGGGTAACTCCACAATTACGGCAACAGTTACCGCCTTTGGCCGCAGTCCAGCAATACTTGCCCCAACCCATTGATGCCACTACACCACCCCCTGCAACCGCTTCAACAAGCTACATATGGCCGGCAAAAGGTGTACTCACCTCCGGCTATGGTAGACGCTGGGGAAGAATGCACAGGGGTATTGACATTGCTAACGCCACTGGTACGCCAATTTATGCTGCTGCTGACGGTGTGGTGGAAAAATCCGGCTGGAACAGAGGTGGTTACGGTATCCTAGTGGATATTCGCCACGATGATGGCAGTCTGAGCCGCTATGCTCACAATAGCCGCACTTTAGTGCGAGCAGGTGAACGTGTCACCCAAGGGCAACAAATCGCTCACATGGGTAGCACTGGTTTTAGCACCGGACCCCACACCCACTTTGAAATCCACCCACCAGGCAAAGGAGCAAAAGACCCCATAGCTTTTTTACCTAGGGAACGTAACTAAAACATTACCTAACAGTGTTTTATTTAAGGGAGGTAAACTCCCTTTTTTAATGAATGAGGTATGAATTTGTATCACGCATAAACCCAGGGAGTGAGAGTTTGAGTGAAGGGAGGATATTTTGCGATCGCTGATGAACTTTAGCCAGTTTTCCGTATTTTTGCGGGGATTATGTGGCTGGGAAGCGATGAAGGCTCTAACAGATAGGGAATTAGTGAGGTTTATGTTTTTCCATGAGTGTACAGGCTTGTCTATTAAACTATCAACTTAGGACAACCTCGCAGCAAATTTGAGCAATTTAGTGAGATAATAAAGTCGTGAGGACAAGAACGGATGTAGTTTAATCACGAGGGGGAAAACAATATGAAACTCAAGCTATTTGCAGTTCTGGCCTTAGCAACTCCCCTAATTTTTACTAGCATAGTTAAGGCTAGTAATTCCCAAGACTTACAAAAGCTCAATTTGACCAGAGAATGTGTCCGGTGTGACTTATCAGGAGTTAATCTCAAAGGTGCCCATTTAATTGGTGCTGACCTACGAGGAGCAAATCTCTCCGGAGCTAACCTGGAAGGAGTAAATCTGGAAGGAGCAGACTTAACTAATGCTAATTTGAAAGGTGCGAACTTAACAGCAGCCTTGCTCACCAACGTTAATTTTAAACGAGCTAATCTCAACGGGGCTAATCTAACTCGCGCTCAAATTTACGACTCTAATGTATACGGTGCATCAATGGAGCAGATGATCATCACTGATGCGGAAATCTATCACACTGCAATCGGTATTGGTGGAGATGCAGCAGATATCTTCCCCGATTGGGACTAGTATATTTTCATCAGTAACACTAATCTAGTTAACTGGGGATGAAGTAAGAATATCTTGTAACATCCCCAGTAATATTTAAAATTTACAGGCATACATATCATACCCAGAAAATATGTTATTTAAAATACAGTTATAATCCAAGAGTAATCGGCATGGGGCATCGGCAGGACTTTAAAGAGTTAAAGAGACCGGGAGCGACTGTCAGACTAGTTCAGTAGCAAGTTGCAGTGAACGGTCAAGAATCACCAACCTAGAATATCGGTGAGTATTTCAAGAATTAATATTAATATGATGAATGAGTGACAAACACTCTGTGAGATAGCTTTAATAAACGTTTAAACTTGTATAAGTTATGAGGTTGTCTGGCTTTGACCTGATTTCTGCTTGAATAATTACCATTGACCATAAAACGAGACGCAAGCCCCTGGCTTCAGACATGGGGATAAGTCGATGGCGAGTTTAGTCGCATTAAAGCGATTGATTGGCTTTAGCCACAATGGTATAATGGACAAAGCGAGTAAGAATAACCATCTGCGTGATGATTCATCCTAGTACGGAGAAATCCCGGCAACGGACATATCCAATTTGATTGGAATAGTTAAAGGGCAAATAATGGCAGGATGTTGAGCGTACCTAACTGGCATGGCGATGGGCTCGGAAAACCAAAAAATAAAAGTAAGCGCAATAGCAATACCTTTCGTACTGTTAATTGTTTTGAGCGTCTAGGGTGTTTTTGCCAGCACCATTGAAGGTCAGTTTGTGGAC
>Ga0169931_10001699_pt1 | contig 36243 bp, 27 predicted proteins | sample Kivu_15m_20L_FD_129675 | JGI IMG/M metagenome (GOLD analysis project Ga0169931, IMG submission 129675) | Freshwater microbial communities from Lake Kivu, Western Province, Rwanda to study Microbial Dark Matter (Phase II) - Kivu_15m_20L... | ecosystem: Environmental > Aquatic > Freshwater > Lake...
ATATTTTTAAGTTTAGACGAGCAACGCCTGAGATTGCGGCTTTTATCGCCTCGTTTGTGTCCGGAGCAGCAGTCAACATGTACTCTCTGTAGTTGTTGTCACTGTCCAAGTAGGGCAATAAATGAACAAATCCGGATGCGGCACAACTTGACCTAAATCTACCCCAAGCAGGAGGTATTTTTCCTTTATTTTGAACTGAACAGTTTGTAGTTGCCAAACCAATATTCCGCATGTTGTTGGCGGAAGCCATGGAATTTGCGGTTTCGCGGACCTTTTGAACGGCACCCACCAACAATCCCATCAATACGGCAATGATCGCAATCACCACCAATAATTCGATGAGTGTAAACCCATTCCGCTCCTTTGACTTTACCCCCCCCTGAAGATACTATTGGATATCATTTTAATCCTCCTGTTTAATGAAAAATTGCCTCCATTTCAATAAACGAGGGAAACTCATGATTTGGGCCATTTTTTTTAAAATTCCAAATCATTGAAGGAAAAGGGGTTATGACTTGGTTTCAGGATTTTTGCTAAAATTCGAAATTACTGGGCTAACTCCGTAACTCAGCCGCTGCAGCCTCGGGTGTCACGGTATTGATCAGCATTCCGGTCCCCCACTCAAAACCCGCGATGCCGTTCAGGCGGGGCAAGACTCGCAACACCCAGTGGCCCCGATGGGCCATCGGGTGAAAGCGTGGGGCTCCCTGCATCACCAGATTGTGGGGAAACAGCCCCAGCCTTTTTTCCAGACTGGACAGGACATCCCAAAGCAACCGACTCACCCCTTCCAGCAACTTGCCCGGCATCAATTCCCAATGGGCCTGATGGGCGACAGGACAAATCCACACCTCATGCGGAAATCCGGAGGCGAACGGGCAGAAGGCGAGCAGGCCGTCCCTTTCAGCTACAATTCGCACCTTTTTATTCCTTTCCCAACGGACCTGCTCGCACACCGGGCAATAGCCCAACGACTCGGCCCGTTGCAACATGGCCTCAATTCGCTGGGGCAATTCGGGAACACTGAGGATTTGCATGTGGGAGTGATACAGGCTGGCCCCGGCCGCAGCCCCCGCGTTTTTGAATAGCTGCACCCACGCATGGGCAGGATCGGCCGACAAGCTGGCCACGCGCTCCCGGGCCAGACCAAGGACAGTTTCCAGGTGCCCGGGCCCCAGACCGGTTACGGTTGGCAAATGCTCGGGACACTCCACCACCACCTCATGCGCACCCACAGCTTGCAACTGCCCGGGGCCAAGCACCGCAGGCTGTCCGGGCATCACCGCGGGATAGCGGTTGGGAACAATGCGGACCGTCCAGCCTAGGCTGTTCGCTGGGCCACCAGCCGGTCGGACCGCCGATAGTTCGGGCGGAGTGAGTGCCTCGTTTCCCACACAAAACGGACAATTTCCTTCATCCGCAAGAAAGGCGGATCCATGCGGCATGGGTCGGTTTGCCCGGCCGGGGCTGATCAGTACCCATCGGCCCTCCACAGGATCCTGCCGCATTTCGGGCCGGTCCAGATTCATGCCGAGGCTCCCGCACGCCACAGCCGGCGCAAATTCCACCAGGCACCTGCCAGAAACAGTCCAGCAAATGCCAGCAGAGCCAGGCAACCCTGCCCCACCGTGGCCAAGGAGGGCGTGCTGGCCGGATCAGGATCCAGCAGCTCACGGTAGGCAAGGAGGGCCCATCCCTGGGGAGTGCAGTTGGCTATCCAGCGGCTGCTTTCCGGAAACAGTTCCGTGGGCAAAACGCACCCGCCCAAAAGCGAGAGCACCAAAGCGGGCAAGGCCCCATACAGCGCCACCTGCAGTTCGGTCCGCGCCATGGTGGCGGCCAAAAGGGCCAGGCCGGTGGCTGCCAACGACACACACAGAACCACGGGCATCAGTTGCGCCACCTGCCCCACCACAGGCGTTCCCTCGGGCCCCCAGCGCATGCCGAAAACCAGTTTGCCCGCCAGCAACAGCAACAGACCCTGCCCCACACTGATGGCCAGCACGGGCAGGCCCTTGCCAACCAGCAACAGCCAGGGGCTCAGCGGGGCCAGCCTCAGCCGCTGCCAGGTGCCCTGCCGGCGCTCGGCCACCACCAAAGATCCCACCAGCATCACTAGCAGGAAGCTGAACAGCACCGTGTAGCTTGGGACCAGCAACTGGTACCGGGCGGCCCCCCGTTTGAACAGCCCCTTCCCACTTTCGTCAACAAAGGCGGCCTCGGTGGCTCCCCCAGCGGCCTGGCTGCGCGTCAGCGTCGCCCAGGTTTTCCCCAACAGGTTGTAGCGTGAAAACTGCGTGCTGATCGACTTCTGCACCCCGGCACCGGCCTTGGCCCGCAGCGACCTTTCCAGATCCTCATTGCCCGCGGACGCCATGGCCAGCAATTCCGACAGCGTGATCACCTCCTTGCGCAACACGATCTTCAGCGCGGGGGGCACGGGCAGGTTCACATTTTTGGCCAGGATATCGATGAAGTCCGGATAACTCAGGCGCTCGAACGCCTTGCCGATCATGTAGGGAAGCACCACGCGCAGCAGGCTGACCTGGGCCACCTGCTCCATCACCCCGGCCGTGGCGATCTGGCGCGGGTCCTTGATCACCCGCACCCCGACGCGTTCCATGGCCACACCATCCCGCACGAAGGGGTTGATGCCATCGCTCAAAAACGAGCAGTCCTGGATCTTTTGGGAGAAATCGGGGCCGATCACCATCACCGCCGCACGGCGGTGACTGGCGACCAGCCGCTCCGCCGTTTCCAGGTCCGGCAAAATTTCCAGCACGATGTCCGAGGTCTGGCGCAGGTCTTCCCGCACCCAGTGCCCCCAGCTTTTCCCGTCAAATCCACGGGCGTCCAGCGGATCCAGATCCACCAAGCTCACACGGATCCGATCATCCGCCTTCCGGCCGAAACCCTCGCCCAGAAGCACCCCCAACACCAGGATGAACACCAGTGGCAATAGCACCAGCAGCAGCAGGGAACGCGAGTCGCGCACCAGCAAACGCCACTCCTTGCTCCAGAGTGCCGAGAGTAGCCGCAGGGAGCCGACCGGTTCACTCATCGCGCAGCGCGTGCCCCGTCAGCCCCAGGAAAACCTGCTGCAGGTCGGCGGGCCGGGTCTCCAACTGGCGCACGCGGCAACCAGCCTGCTCCGCCAGACGGACCAGTTCGGGGGCCATCCGGGCCGGTTCAGCACAGCTCCAACTGATCCAACCATTCTCCACACCAAGAGGCGTCATGCCGAGACGGACCGGCAACTCCGGCCCAATCTCACCTTCCACCCGCGCGCGCAAGATGCCCCTCTCACGGGACAGCAGGGTTTCGACCCGGTCACAAGCCACCACCTGCCCGTGATCCATGATGGCGATGCGGGGGCAAAGCTCCCGCACCTCCTCCATGTAATGGCTGATGTACACGATGGTGAGCCCCCCAGAGTTCCAGCCCCGGATCTGCTCAAAAAGCAGGTTGCGGGAATGCGGATCCACACCCACGGTGGGCTCGTCCAGAAACAGGATGCCCGGGTCACTCACCAGCGCCAAGGCCATGTTCAGCCGGCGCTGCATTCCGCCGGAATAGGTGATGGCCGGCCTGTTAGCCGAGTCGGCAAGGCCCACGCTTTTCAGCAGGCGCTCCACACGGTCGCGCAGGGCCGCACCGGCCAAGCCATAGAGCTGGCCGGCGAATTCCAGATTTTCCCGACCGGTCAGGTTGCCATAAAAAGCCAAGTCCTGGGGTGCCAAGCCCACCCGCCCCGGATTGGCCCGGGCCAGGGGCTTCCCCTCCAGCCACACTCCGCCGGAACCCGGAACCTCCAAGCCGCTCAGAACAGACAAAAGCGACGTTTTGCCGGCACCGTTGGGCCCCAGCAGACCGAACAGTTCACCGGAGGCCACCTGGAGGCTGACCTCCCGCACCACCTGACGGCGGCTCGGCCCTGTCCCCCTCCAAACCCCCACCTTGTCCGCCACCAACAACGCCATGCGTGCAACCAGCCCCCTCCACCTTAGGTTCCCTCCCTCATCTTAGGGAAACGGCGGCGAGCCCAACTTTCCGTGGATGGACTGAAACTGGCCAAAATAGGCAAAGCTCCGACGATTTCTGCCCAGACCACTCATTGTTCACTCCCCTCCCATCTGGTAAACCCAAGGAGTCCGGGTGTCTTGCTCCTCTCCTGATTTGCAATGAGGTGAATCATGCTGGCATTGAACTGGCGTCGTCTGCTGGTGGCTGGGTGTGCTGTCTGCCTTGCCTCGGGAAATCCTGCCTCCCTCCTGGCGCAGGAATCCAAGGACCGTCCACAGGAACAACGGAAGGACGGCCCGCGGGAAAATCCCGAGGCCCGTGAACGGCAGGCACGCGCTGAGAAGGAACGCGCCGAGCGGGAGCGCGCCCAGGCCCGTGAAAAAGAGGAACGCCAGCGCATGGAGGAGGAAAGGGAGCGCGCCTGGCGTGCCAAGAAACGGGAGACGGTGGAAAACGAACTGAACGAAATCCAGGAACAACTGGCGCGCCGGGAACGCGAAACCCAGGAACTGCGTCAGCGGGCTGAAAAGTTGCGCGCCTTCATGCGCGAATCGGGTCCAGGAGAACGCCGCCGGGAGGAACGTCAGGAAACGCGCGTGGAGATCCGCAAGGCCGAAGGGCCCGGCGGTGAAACCCGCATGGAAGGGTTTATTATCGGCCCCGACGGCAAAAGGCAGGAGATCCGCGGCATGGGTGGTGCCCGTGGCTTTGGCCCCGGTGGCCCGAATGTCATGGTCTTCGGCAATCCGGGCATGGGTGGTCCAGGCGGCCCGATGGGCCCCGGTGGCCCCCCCGGCCTGCGCGGCATGGAAGAACGGCTGAGCAAGCTGGAGCGGAATGTGGAGCGGTTGCTGGATCAGATGGAAAGAATGAACCGCCCCGGCGAAAAGCGACGCGACTGATTTCTTGCCTCACCAAATCCACCGGCGTCCTTCCCCGGCAGGGACGGACGCCGGTTTTTTTATAGGTCCCTACTTCTTCTGGTTGGCAGGCTTGGCGGGCTTCGGCTCTTCCTTGGCCTTGGGCTTGGCCGGCGACACATGCACCCAGGCTTCCATCACCTGCAAGCCCGGATAATTGGACCCGGTCCAGGCCTGTTTTTCCTGCAGGTCATTCACGCCAACAAACACCTTCACCGGCCCGGAAAAGGCCCAGTCATTGTTGTCGGCCCCCAGGCTGATCTTCACGGGCTTGGCAGCATCCTTGTCTGGTTCGGTCTTCCAGGGGATGCCATCCGGCAAACCCTCCAAACGAAAACGCGCCGGACCGGTCAGCCCGCCCGTGCGATTGACGGTCACTGTCAGCACCGCGGGCTTTCCCGCTTCAGCCACCACAGTCTCGGAACCCAACAGGGCAGTGAAATCCGGTTTTCTTTCCCCAAGCGTCACCAGGCTCACCCGCCGGTCGCCGGTAATCCCATGGGCCTCACGAATCTCCAAGAGGTAATGGCCGTCCATTCCGGCCTGAAAGGTGGCATCCAGGTCTTCGTGCAACCCCTTGGGTTCGAAGGTATTCACCACTTTTCCGGCGGGATCCACCAGCCTAATGCTGGGGAACATGGTCAGCCCCAAACCGCTTGAACGCGCCTCCAGGCGGTATTGTTTCCCTTTGAGCAGCATCGCCCGAACCTGGGCGGAATCCTTGCCTCGGGCCTCGGCGGAAACACACAGGGGAAGTGGTTGGGGTGTTGCCTGTTCCTGCCGCCACACCTTGGATTCCCCATCCACCAAAACCACCGGCACCCAATTGGCCCACCGATCCGACCAGACCAAGCCCTGCCCGGAAGGGCTATGGGCAATCAACTTTCCGGCGGTTGCCTCTTTGCCAAGATTCCACCCCACCACCGGAACAGAGGTCTGGCCGTTTCCGATTGCCAGCGGCCAGGCGTGGCGGACGAACGCTCCCGTGGTGAGCGTCAGCCGGTACACATACGCTTCCCCGCCCGCAAAGCGGATGGAGGAATCGGGAGCGCTGGGAAAAGCGAACAGGCGAACGATATGCGGTCCTGCAGATTCAGCCCTGAAGACGATTTCCGGGTCAAGGCTTCCAGCATCGTTGTTCTGGGCCAGGACGATCCCGGCCGGACTCACCACCTGCAGCACCGCATCCATCGGGCTTCCCAGCAGGTGGTTGGCCACAAGGGACGCCACCAGGGTTTGCCCCGCCTTCAGATCCACGGTGAAGCAATCGACATCCCCGCTTTTTTCCAGTTTGCCGTTCACCACGACCGGCAGGGCCACCGGCAATGCGGAAGACGGTTCGTTGTCCGGTTCCCTGGCTGTCACCTCAGCCAGATGCCCCACCAGAAACGGCCTGGCGTTCCCGGGTCCGGAATCATCCACCGCCCGGATCAGGCAGGGGCCCGGCATGGCGTCGCCCGCCACGGTGATGGAAAGTTTGCCCTTGGTTTTCAGGGGAGCGATCGTGACGGCTGGATGATTGCAGACAAAACGGGCAGGCCATTGGTCAAACTTTCCGCCCGCGGTGACTTCGACCGTGCTGCCGCGCGCGACCCCGGCTGGGAATAGCCACTCCATGGCCGGCGCCGCGCCCGCCCTGGAACGGGCCGACAGGCCGAGGACCAGGGCAAGCAGAAAGCCGGAAAAGCGCGTCATCCCATCAATTCCCGGATGGGCGTGGGATCGCTGACAATGATGTTGGGCCGCCCGTTGGGGGCATACAGGATCTGGTCCGGATTGATCCCCAGTTTGCGGTACACCGTGCTGGCGAAGTTTTCCGGCGAAAGCACCCGCTCCAGGGCGGAGAATCCTTTCCGGTCGGTGCTGCCGATCACTTGGCCGCCCGGGGTCTTGCCGCCGGCCCACAACACGCTCATCGCGTTGGACCAGTGATCGCGCCCGCCATCCTTGTTGACCTGCGGCGTGCGCCCGAACTCCCCCAGCGCGATCACCAGGGTGCTGTCCAACAGGCCGCGCTGGTCCAGGTCGCTGATCAGAGCGGCCACAGTCTGATCCCAGGACGGCAACCTCTTGTTCAAGGCGTCGAACAGCTTCGTGTGGTGGTCCCATCCCCCATCGTTGATGGTGACGAAGGGCACGCCGGCCTCCACCAGCCGCCTGGCCAGGAGCGCCCGCTGACCGAAGGAGTTGCGGCCGTACAGTTCGCGCACCCGCACCGGTTCGCGCGACAAATCGAAGGCCGCTTGCGCCTGCTCGGAATGCATCAGGTCGGCGGCCTGGTGGTAATGCTGGTCGAGGGCCACGGCGGGATCGGCCGCGGCCTTGTCCAGGTCCCGCCGGAAGGTGTCGATCTCCTTGCGGAAATTCTCCCGACGGTCATGCCGGGCGGAAACCATTCCGGAGGGGAGTTGCACATCCCGCACCCTGAACCCGCTGCTGTTGGGATCGCCGTTGACCACAAAAGGCGCGTGGCTTTCCCCCAGAAAGTTCGGCCCGCCGGAACGGGCCATTCCGGCCAGACTGAAGTAGGGCGGCACACCGGGAGGGGCCCCCAGTTCGTGCGAAACCACCGAACCGAGGCTGGGGTGGAAACTGACAAACGCCCCACACCCCACCGGAATGCGGGGTGGAGCGCCGGTCATCATGTAATGATTGCCTGCCCCATGATTGCCCTGGTCATGCCGGATGGACCGGATCACCGACAACCTGTTGAACATGGACGCAAGCTTTTTCATGTGCTCGGAGAAAAACACCCCGGGCGCACCGGTGGCCACCGTCTTGAAATCACCCCGGTATTCGGCCGGGGCATCCGGTTTGGGATCGAAAGTCTCGTAGTGCGTGGGGCCGCCATCCATCCAGATCAGGATGCAGGCCTTCGCCACACCCGGTCGGCGCGCCTGCGCCATGTCCGAGGCACGGAGGGCAGTGGCCAAACCTCCCCCCAAAAGGGCGGTCAGGCCCAACTGCAGGCTGTCGCGCCGGCTGGGTCCTTGGCAATGGACCGGTTTCCGGGTTTTCATGGCGGCACCCCCTAATCCTTGAACAGGAATTCCGGGGAGTTGAGCAGGGACCACATCATGTCCTCCACCCACTCCCGCCGGTTCAGCTTGGCCCCCTCGATGCGGGCGAGAAGGCGCAAACTTTTGGCTGTTTCTTCTGCCGAGGGAAAACGACTGTAGGCCCGCAGGTACAGTTCCCGCACCACATCCTCGGGTTTCTTTTGGCCCCGGGCAACCGCATCGGACAGCAACCGGGCCCTGCCTCGGTCATCGCTGACCTTGCGCTCGATGTTCGGGGAGTTCATCAGGTGAAGCGCCTGAACCACCGTGGTCTGGCCCAGCCGCTCGCAGGGCGGGTCCTGGTTCGGGTCGGGCCGTCCAAAGGCATCCAGGAACTGCGATTCAAAACGCACTGTCCAGGCCTGGATGGCTCGGGACCCGGGCGGCATGGCGTCAAACTGTTCCGGGATTCCCGTCACATCGCTCACCGCGTCCAGCAAAACCTCGGCCCGCAAGCGCAGCCGGTAATGGCGGGCGAAATTCCGGCTGTCCAAACGATTGCCTGGTTCGGGCCTCGAGGAGAGCGCGTAGGCATGGCTGGCGCAGATATGCCGGATCAGCTTCTTGATGTCATGGCCCCCGTCGCGAAACACCTCAGCCAGATGGTCCAGCAAGGGGCCGTTGGTGGGCGGGTTGGTCGCGCGGAGATCGTCCACCGGTTCCACGATTCCCCGGGCCATCAGGTCTGCCCAGATACGGTTGGCCATCACCCGGGCAAAGTTCACATTCCCCGGCGAGGTCACCCAGGCGGCAAAAACCTCCCGCAAATCCGCCCCGGGGGGCATTTCCGGTACCTTGCCGTACAGCGGAACCGGTTGCATTTCCTTGCCGGTGATCGGATGTTTCACCGTGCCGGAGGCGGCGACCAGGATCGTTTCCTCCCCGCCGGAGATGGGTGCCGATATCCCCACCCCCTTGCGGCCGATCCGGCTGAAAAAAGCCGCCATAGAGTAAAAGTCGTCCTGGCCGTAGACCTCGAAGGGGTGATGGTGGCATTTGGCGCAATCCAACCGGATGCCCAGGAACAACTGGCAGGCCATGGTGGTCAGTTCATCCGGCTCCCGTCGATTCCGGTAGAAGACGGTGGCCCCATCCTCGAAGGTGCTTCCCTTGGCAGTCAGCAGGTCGCGGACGAATTGGTCGTAGGGCCGGTTGCACCGGAACTGCTCGCGCAGCCACGCGTCGTGGTTCATCACTGCCTTGATGCCGACATGGTAAGGGTTGGGTCGCAGCAAATCCGCCCATTTGTTGGCCCAAAAATCCGCGTACTCCGGCCGATCCAGCAAGCGGTCCACCAGGCGGGCCCGCTTGTCCAGGGCATTGTCGGCCAGAAACACCTCCACCTCGGCCGGGGTCGGGAGGGTGCCGATGATGTCCAGATGAGCCCTTCTCAGGTAGGTGGCATCCGAACACCCCTCGCTCGGAACCAATCCCAGCTGATCGAGCTTGCCCCGAACCAGGGTGTCCACCCGGTTGTTTTCGCGCCAGCCGCCAGGATTCTCCCCTGCCGAACCCGGGCCAACCTTGGGTTGGGGAATCAGGATTGGGCAAACCGCGAATTGGTCCATGTAACGGGCCATGATGGCCGCCTCGCCGGGGAGCGGACCGGCTTTCACAACCCCCTGGGGATCCACCGATGCGATCGCGTTCTCGCTGGATGAAAAAAGGGCCAAGGGGGTCACATCCGTGGTGGAGCCATCGGCCCAATGGGCCTTCACGCCAAGGATTTGGGAAGCCCGGGGCTCCAGCAGACGGCGGTCAGGAGAAACCGTGATTTTCACCAGTGCAGGAGATTCCTTGGGGGTGCGGGGGCCCCCTGCCTGAATCCAGGACCTCAATATCTGATAGTGGGGGTGATCCGTGGTGAGCTTGCGGCCTCCACCGTGAGCCATGGCGGCCACGGCTTTCCGCAAAAGGATGGATTCATCCGGAGCCTCGGGATTCACCCGGCGGCCCCGGGCTTGGCCAAAAAGGGAACTATGGTCAAATTCATGGTCATAGGCAAAAAGCGACAGGGCGAAACCGTTCTGACCACGAGCCTTGCCATGGCAGGGCCCGGCGTTGCACCCATGGCGCGTCAGGATCGGCTGGATATCCCGCTCAAAAGTGGGCACAGCCGCGGCGGATGCCTTTGCCGGGGCACCCGGACCAGTCATGGCCGGCAGCAGCACCACCAACGATGCGAAAACCATTGATATCATGGGAAAACCAGTTGGGCGGGGTCGGACCAAATTCAAACTTGGGCCCGACCGACAAGGCGGGAAGTCAGGCCCGGGTTATTCGCCAAAATCATCCATCAATCACGGAAACCTACGTCAGGAATATACCATCCAGAATCGGCGTCTCCACCTTGAAGTATGGAGAACAAAAGAAAATACCTTAAAAATATCATAAGTAATCATTAAAATATTTTATATATCTAAGCAATTGTACCCAACCGTTAACTTCGCACAAAATTCACAGCCTCATGGGGTTGCATGGTCTGCTTTGGCTGGGCGGAATGCTTGCTTGGCCCTGCGGGCCATTTATCATACTGATCATGGCCTGACCTGTTCCCTGTATACCTGTCAGGTGGTTCGCTACTGTAACCGGGCGAACTTTGGGGCGGTCTTGGTCGTATCCGGGAATTGGGGTAGTCCCCCATCATTTCCCATCGAAATCCGAATGTCACTTCGCGCGAGGCGGATTCATGGCCGAGCCTGTGGTTGAAACGCAAAAACTGACCAAGATTTTCCTCGACTTCTGGGGGCGAAAAAAGAAGGTGGCCCTCCGGGCGCTGGACATCAAGGTCCAGGAGGGAGAAATCTTCGGGCTGCTGGGCCCCAACGGCTCCGGCAAAACCACCACCATCAAGCTCCTGCTGGGCCTGTTGTTCCCCACCGAGGGGCGGGCCACCGTGATGGGCAAATCCACCACGGATGTCCGGAAGAACGAGCTGATCGGATACCTTCCGGAGGAATCCTACCTCTACCGGTTCCTGAATGCCGAGGAGACGCTTGATTTTTACGGCCGTCTCTTCGACCTGCCCGCCTCGGTGCGCGTGAAACGCGCACAGGAATTGATCGACCGGGTGGGTCTGGGCCGCGACAAGAAGCGCCAATTGCGCGAATATTCCAAGGGTATGCGCCAGCGCATCGGCCTGGCCCAGGCGCTGATCAACGACCCCAAACTGGTGATCTTGGACGAGCCGACCTCCGGCCTGGACCCCTTGGGCGCGCGCTGGATGAAGGACCTCATCCGAGACCTGCGCAACGAGGGCAAGACGGTTATCATGTGCAGCCACCGGCTCGAGGATGTGCAGGACATCTGCGACCGGATCGCCATCCTCCATGAGGGTGACCTGCAGAGCTACGGCCATGTGAGCGAACTGCTCAAGGACACCATGCGCGTGGAGATGCGCGCCAGCCAGGTCCGCCTCACCCCCGAGTTGGAGAAGGACCTGCGCGAGGTGCTCACCCGCCACGGGGGCACGCTGGACACCGTGGGCAATCCCACCACCACCCTGGAAGACTACTTCCTGCGCATCGTGGAGGAGAGCAAGGCCCGTCCGGGCCGCCGCTTCCTGCCAGGCGAGCAATCCATCCCGACTTCTGCCGCCAAAAACTGATCCCGCGGTTGGTCCCCACACCAGATGGCTTCTCTCAAGGCGACAAGCATGGCTACCGGTTTGCTCGATCCCGCCTCGACATTGTTCCAGCCGCTTTTTGCGGCCCTATCCCTCGAGCGCGACCCCCTGACGGTCTCCAGCGTCCTGAACTGGCCCGTCCTGCGTTACTACCTGCTGACCGTCGGGTCGGTGACCAGCCTCTGCCTGGTCTTTTGGTTCCTGTTCCGCGGCTGGAAACAGGTCTCCAAACTGGGCTCCGGCACCAGATCCGCCTTCATCATTCTGGCCCTCCTGTCGCTGCCCATGCTCGGGCTCGACCTGTTTTGCCTGGTCCAGTTCACCCGGCCCCTTTGGCCGGGGTACGATCCGGAGACCACTCCTCCCGCCGCACTCGCCACCACCATCCGGCCCGACTGGGTGAACAATGTGATGGCTCTCAGTTCGCTGGCCTCAATCCTCGCGGTGGCCCTGCCTTTCCTGGTCAACCTGCCCCGGCTGAGCTTCCGCCGCATATTCGCCATCGCCAAGCTAAGCTTCAAGGAGGCCATCCGCAAGCGCGTGCTCTACGCCTTCACGGGATTGCTGCTGATCCTCCTGTTTGGATCCTGGTTCATCCCCTCCAAGGCGTCCGACCAGATCCGGACCTACGTCACCGTGGTCTTCTGGGCCATGACAGTCATCCTGTTGATGGTGAGCGCCCTGCTGGCAGCCTTCGGCATCCCGGCCGACATCAAGAGCCAGTCCCTGTTTCTCATCGTCACGAAGCCGGTGGAGCGCGTGGAGATTCTGCTGGGGCGCCTGCTGGGCTACATGTCGCTGCTGACGCTTATCCTTGCTGTGCTGACCGGGGCTGGCCTCCTTTATATCCTCCGCGGGGTCAGCCCGGAGGCGGCCGAGGAAAGCCTGAAGGCACGTTCACCCGTCTACGGCCTGCTGCACTACGAGAACACCGGTTCCGAACGCGAAGGCGACAATGTGGGTCGCGAATGGGGCTACCGAGGCTACATCTCGGGCGCCGCCGCCACCCAGGGCGGTGGTCAGCCGAAGGCCATTTGGGATTTCAATTCCATTCCTTCGGCCTTGGCCAGCCGCAAAAGCGTTATAGCCGAGTTCACCTTCGACATCTACCGCACCACCAAGGGCTTCGAGAACCAGGGTGTCGGTATCGGCATGGCCTTCACAACCCGCAACTACGATGCCGAGAAGCTGCGTCTGGAACGCGAGGCACGTGAACGCGAGGGCAAGCCGGCACTCACCGTGGAAGAGTTGGCCGAGAAATTTGGCTACTACCAGCCCGCCGCCTCCATTACGTTTTACGACTACAGCACCGGCACCGTGGAGGTGCCCGGGAAACTGTTCGCCAACGCCCAAACCGGCCCTGCCGACAAACCGCCGCTCATCGTCACGGTGACCTGCAAGGAAGTCACCCAGTATGTGGGCATGGCCCGCTACGACCTTTATTTCAGGGAGGATGAAACCGCCAGGGGCGCCGACACCCTGCGTTTCTCATGGAACTTCGCCAAGGCCTCCATGGGCCTCTGGCTGCGCATCCTGCTGGTCACCACCCTGTCGCTGGTGCTCAGCACCTACCTGTCGGGCGTGGTCAGCCTGCTGGTGGCCCTCTTCATCTTCCTGCTGGGCCAGTTCCAGGATTTCCTCCTGGCCCTGGTGCTGGGACGCGTCTCCGGCGGCGGCCCGCTGGAGAACCTTTCCCGCCTGATCACCAACGAGGTGGCTGGCAAACAACTCGAGAACACAGCGCTCAATAACGTGATCATGAACACCGATCGCGTGCTGCGCGAGTTCCTGGGCGGCCTCTTGAACTTCCTGCCGGAAGTGCAGTCCCTGTCCTTCACCGAATATGTGAGCAACGGTTTCAACATCGGCGGCGCGGATCTGGCGGCGAACGCCATCCGCACCATCGCCTACCTCCTCCCGTGGCTGCTGCTGGGCTACCACGCCCTGCGCGAGCGCGAGGTGGCCGGCCCGACATGACGGTTGGCCGGGGCACCCGGCTGGTTGAGAAACAAGGAAGAACCAACCCGATCCAGACGGAGCGGCGGCATGAATCGGCAAATTGCATACCTGGTCGGCATGGGAGTCCTGCTGACGGTCGCGTGGCTGTGGCGCGACTCTGTCGTGAACCCGAACGCCGAGAAGAACGGGTTGCGCGAGCAGGATGTCGGCAATGTCGAGGTCACCGGCCGCGCTGTCGAACTCGCCCTGACCGGGTCGCGCGGCATGGCGGTGGCTTACCTGTGGTACGAGGCCACCGAACTGCAGAAGAAGAACCGTTGGAACGAGGTGGAGCTGGTTGTCCGCTCCCTCACCAAGCTGCAACCCCACTTCATCACCCCGTGGCTCTTCCAGAGCTGGAACTTCGCCTACAACGTGTACGCCGAGGTGGACCGTCCCCGCGAGAAGCTCTATTACCTTTCCCGCGGCTGCGAAATGCTGGCGGAAGGCGACCGCCGCAACCGCTTCAACCCTGACCTGCGCTTCAACCTGGGCCTTTACCAGCAGCACAAGATCAACCAGTCCGATGAGACGAACATCATGCGTTCGCTCTTCCAGTTGGCCTGCGTTCCCCCGGCGGAGCGTGAACCCAGGCGCTTTCAGGTGTTCGATGAGAAGGGCGTGGCGGGGGAGGCCGGAAGGGAGATCCGTTGGAACCGGTTTCAGTCGGCCCGCGATGAAATCCGCAAAGCCGACCCCATGGCGGAATGGCGCCTGAAGCTGCGGCTGGCCCGGAAAGCCGAGATCGACACCATCCTTAATCTGCCCGAGGAGGAAACGGCTCCGCAGATGATCCCCGCCGACATGCCACTGTCCGCGACGGAACGCTCCATCGCCTGGATGGACAAGACTGAGCAAGGTAACACCGGCCTGTTCATGGTGCCCCCGGTGGCGGGTGGCCTGTGGGGCGCCATTGGCTCCCTGCCGCTGCTCACGGACCGGGTGGTGGCCGCTGACGGAACGCTGATTCCCGAAACCAGGTTCGAGGATTACCGGAAAGCCCATCCCTTGGACGCCGCCTTGGCGGGCCTCCGCGCCACGCGGGGCGACAAGGTGCTGGAACTCCCCGTGGCCGCAAGCCCCCCGGAACTCGACAAGTTGCAAAAGCTGCGCGATGCCATCGACCCGGCTGTTCCCGCCACCGCGCGTGAAAAACTGCTGGCCCAGTTTGATCGCGCCGAACGGGAGTTGGAGGCATTTTGCCTGCGTTACCCCTCGCTGGTGCGTCGATTGAAGGAAGGCACACGGCCCGAATACCTCAATGTCCGCGCCGAAAGGGGCCGCGGGCGGGCCCGCCGAAGGACCCAGTTCGTCTGTGAGTCCGCTGATGCCTTCATCCGCTTCCTGGATGACAGCCAGGCAATCCCCTCGCTGTATGACACCGAGGCCTACCGCAGGCCCGGCCCCAATGGCTGGCGCGCACCGGATACCCTGCCCCCGCTCAACCCCAATCTGTTGGCCCGTTTCCCGTCGGTCCCTGGCAAACCGGACCGGGTTCCCGGCGTGAACGAGGAATACGACCCAGCGGCCCCGACCCAGTACTACGCCAACAAGACCGAGCAGTGGCTCAACGACCAGTTTGACGCCTGGGCTGCCGCCCTCGCGTGGTACAGGTACGCCCAGGAACCGCTTCCCAAGGCGGGCGAATTCCCAGGGTCCACACGCCTGATCGAGGATCGCGTGGCCCAGCGCAAACCGAAGAACATGGCCGCCATCATCTTCCGCACCCAACCTGGCCTGATGCAGGAAAAGATCGGCCAGCGTTTGATGCAGGAGGGGTGGTTTGACCCCGAAGAGGGCGACAATGATCCCGCGCGTGCCGGAAGCACCCTGGCTCAGGGAACGGGTGGCGGTTACGTGTTGCGCGACTGGATCGCCAACAAGGCGCTGGTGCTGGGCAAGGGTAGCAACATCCTGGCCCCGGCCATCGCTGAGACCGAGCGCGTCTGGCGCGAGATCGCCAAGGCCAACAAGATGGTCCTCGACCCCCTGACTGAGCGGAACATGGACAACAACGCCAAGCTCTACCGCGACACGGTCCTGCTCACCCCCGAGATGAAGGCCATGTACGAGGGCTCGCCCGAGCGGTTGGAAATGGCCCTCCGCTCATCCCAACCTCGGCATGAGCAACCAGAATTGAACTGGTCCCCGGAATTGCGGCAGTCCTGGCACGACCACTACTACTTGCGCGAGTACGATGCCTACCGCCAAATGAGCAATTTCGGAGCGCACTATGTGCGGGCGCTGGCCGAGAAGAATCCGGCCTTCGCCGTCGCCCGCAAGCGTTTCTTTGAGGCCGACACGCTGTCGCGCTTCCAGGCCATGCTCAACGAGCGGGACGCGCTGAAGCTGCTGCGCCGGCCGGACGCGATGGTGGGCTACCGCGAGAAGGTGTTGCTGGAACCGAAGCAGCGACAGGGCTGGTTCACGGACACCACCCTGCGCGTGCTCACCGAATACGGCAAGGAGGATGTGATCCAGGAGGACAACTACCTGCTGGAAATGCGTTACTCGCAGTTGTCCAAGGAGCAGGAGGAGCCCCAAATCTCCGCCGCCAAGCGGTATCTGGGTCGCACCCAGGCCAGGCAGATGCTCGCTGGCAACCTGGCCAACGCGTCCATTGGCAGCCCAGCCCTCGCCCAGTTGGCCAACCTGGCCCTGCAGCGCCGCGTCGATTCGGTCCTGACGAAACTGGACGAGCAGGTCCCCTTCGCCGACATCTCCCTCATCCCGCCCATGCTGGACTACTATGACCAGAACGACTGGCCCAGGCGGCTGGAAATCATCTCCTCCACCGCCAAGGGCGCCGTGGAGGGCCGTGACGGCGAGGTGACCAAGAACCGGCCCCCCACCCTGCCCCTTCCCCCCGTGGAATAAGCCGGCAACTTTCGCGGAAGGAAAAGGCGATGGTTTCGCACCCGGCTGTTCCTGGTACGGTCCTCAGCCTTCTGGCTCACCCGGATGACGCGGAAATCCTGTGCGCCGGCACCCTGGCACACTTGGCCGCGCGTGGTTGGCGATGCCACATCGCCACATTCACCCCGGGAGACTGCGGGTCGGCCGAGTTGGACCGCAGCTCCATTGCCAAAATCCGCAGGAAGGAAGCTTTCGATTCCGCCCGCCTGATCGGGGCGGATTACAACTGCCTGGAAGAAAACGATCTTCAGCTTTTCTACGCCCCCAAGCCCCTCCGCAAGGTGGTGTCCCTGCTCCGCCGGGTGCGTCCCAACCTGGTCTTTGCGCACAGCCCGTCTGATTACATGGCTGATCACGAGATGGCCAGCCTGCTCGTGCGCGCAGGGTGTTTCAACGCGGCGGTCCCGAACCTGTTCCCAAGGACTGGCGCACCGCCCCTCGACCATATCCCCTCCCTGTACTACTGTGACCCCCTCGACGGGGTGGACCCCATGGGGAAAGCAGTTTCGCCGGCCCAGGTGGTGAATATTTCCTCCACGCTGGACCTGAAGGAAAAAATGCTAGCTTGCCATGCCAGCCAGCGTGACTGGTTGGCCCGCCAGCACGGCATGGACCAGTACTTGGTGACCATGCGGGAATTCGCCAGTTCCCGCGGCCGTTTGGCCGGATTGCAAGCGGGCGAAGGGTTCCGGCCGCATCTGGGACATGGTTATCCCCAGGACAATCTGCTTGCCAAGGCCCTGGACGGCTTGTGCGTTCTTTGCTGATGCCGACCCTTTTGCCAAATCTCACTTTTTCGCCACCTGGGCGGAATGTTCCGGCTTTTCTGTAGTTTCCTCCCCTCCGTGCCGATTGTGAGAAGGACAATCCTCGGCCCGCCAGCCGTTGATTGCATCCAACCGACCACCCTGCCCCCTCGGAATCGGACACATGAATCGTCGCGATGCCTCGCTGTATCTGGGCGGTTTGGCCCTGATGGGCTCGGGATTTTCCAAATCGCGCCTGCTTGCGGCTGACACGCAAGCGAAAATCATCCCCGGCCAGCGCACCGGGACGGCCAACGGGCACCAAACCGGCCATGGTTACACCCACATTCCAGCTTTGGATGTGAATGTTTCCAAATCGGAATCCCTGGCGGTCGCGATGACCGGTGCCGTGGCGGCAGGTGGCAATCCCTTGGAGTGCAGCCGGGCTGAGATCGTTAGCGAGGTCACCCAGATCCTCCATGTGACCGGCCAGAATGGTGTGAAACTGACCTTGGATGCCCACTTGGTGGGGCAACTCTGGGCCTCCCGAGATGGGAATGGGTTCTGCGCCCTCTCCAATGCCGAGGTGTCCCTTTTGGCCGACGGCGGTACCGTTCTGGGGGCCAGTTTCAACGGGCGCTCCCACTCCGGCAAGGATGTGGTTTTCATCAATGACCACCTGGAGCCTTCTACTGCGATAGTGGCCCCCGGGGAATATGTCCTGATCCAGCGCCTGGTGATTGAGGCATCCCACCCTAAGCGTTGCTTCCACAAGAATGTGGCGCTGGCCTACTTCGGGCCGGAGGGGCCCAACCCTCCTGAATGGCTAAAAATCATGGCCGCCCACCGGGATGCTCCCAAGCAAAAGGACCTGGGTTTCCGTGTGATCCTCAAGGCGGAAAACGCCCCGGTCGGGTAACCCAAAGGCGTCCCTAACCTTTTAAAGCCTTGGGGGTTCCGTGAGAATTTTCTCACGGAACCCCCAAGGCGTTGATGGCGTGGACCCACCGGGACAATGCAGCTAAAATAAGATTCCACGCCCTAGAGGTGATCGCCTCATGCTGTTGCTGAATATCCTGCTGGCAACCTGCCACCAATCCCCCGCCCCCGTCCGGGAATTTCCACTGGCTGATTTCCTGAAGAAACACTGCCTGGAATGCCATCAGGGGGATAAGGCCAAGGGCAGCCTGTCCCTGGAGAAGTTCGACGCTGCCTCCGTGGTGAAAAACCGGGCGGCTTGGGAGCACTCCGTGGAGCGTGCCCAAGGTGGAGACATGCCCCCTCCCAAAACCAAGGTGCGTCCGACCCAGGTGGAGATCGAGGGGTTCACCGCCAGGATCAACGAGATTCTCGACGCGGCTGACCGTTTGGCGAAACCGGATCCCGGCCTGGTGCCCCCCCGCAGGCTGAACCGCGTGGAGTATGCCAACACATTGAAAGATTTGCTGGGGGTGGATTTCAATCCCGCGGGGGATTTCCCCTCCGATGACATCGGCCACGGCTTTGACAACAACGCCGAAACCCTGTCCCTGCCCCCACTGCTCATGGAGCGATACCTGTCCGCCGCCGAAACGGCGCTCGAGAAGGCCATCCAGCTCAAGGCACCCAAGCCCGCCAAGCGGAATTTGTCCGCCCGGTATCTGGAGCCAGCCCTGAAAAACCCCGGGGAAGTGAAGCGCTTCCGCGAATTGAAGGATGACCGGCTATTCCAGACCTACAAAGTCACGGAGACCGGCGAATACATCCTGCGCTTCAAGGCTTACGGCATTCCTGGAGGCGGCAAGTCGCCTGAGGTGGCCATCCAGATCGGTGACAAACGGATCCTCAACAAGCAGAAGCTGGAAGGGGATGAAAAAAATCCCCAGGTTTTCGAGGCCAAAACCACCCTGCGGCCCAGGCAATATCAAATCGGCCTGCGGCTTGAAAATTCAGGCGAAGGACGGGCCGCGATGGTGGAATGGGCCGAGATCGAGGGGCCGACCGATAACCGACCTTCCGAACTCCGGGAGCTTCTGGCCGTGGAAGATTCCCTATCGGATGCGGAAAAAATCCGGCTGGTACTGGGCCGCTTCGCCCGGAAAGCCTGGCGGGGGCAGGTGGACAACCAGGCCCTTCAGGGAGCCATCGACTTGGCGGTTGCCGACGGGGCCAAACGTAAGGATTGGATAGCAGGCGCCAAAACCGCCATGCTGGCTGTCCTGTGCTCCCCACGGTTCCTGTTCCGGCTGGAAACGGATGACCGGCCTCCCCGTGAGGAACCCTACGACCTGACCGAATTGCAACTGGCCAGCCGGCTCTCCTACTTCCTGTGGAGCACGATGCCCGACCGGGAGCTGATGGACCTGGCCGAGGATGGCCGCCTGATGGCCAATCTCGATTCCCAGATCAACCGCATGCTCAAATCGGACAAGTCCGGGGCCCTGGTGGAGAACTTTTTCCCGCAATGGCTGCAGATCCAGCGTCTGGATACCTTCCAGCCCGACAAGGGTAAATTTCCTTCCTTCAACGAGCAGTTGCGCAGGTCGATGAAGATGGAGGCGCAAAAGCTCTTCGAGGAGATCGTCCAACGGGATGGCAGCATCCTGGACATCATCAACGCAGACCACACCTGGCTGAACCAGCGACTCGCCCGTCATTACGGCATCACCGACACCAAAGGGAACGCACTTTTCGAAAAGAAGGGCTCTGAGAAGGGTAAACCGATCGAGGGAGAGGAATTCGTCCGTGTGGAATTGGCGAACAACCCGTCCCGCGGAGGCGTGCTCGGCATGGCGGCGGTGCTCTCAGTCACCTCCAACCCCACCCGTACTTCCCCGGTGAAGCGGGGCAAATGGGTGCTCGAACAGTTGATGGGCACACCCCCGCCCGCCCCGCCACCGAATGTGCCGGAACTGGAGGCCACGGCCAAAAGCGCCAAGGCCGAAACTCTCCGCCAGCGCATGGAACTCCACCGAGCCAACCCGGCCTGCTCCACTTGCCACCTGAAAATGGACGCCTTGGGATTCGCCTTTGAGGCGTTCGACGCCCTGGGGGCGAAGCGGGACAAGGACGAGGGCCAGCCGATCGATCCATCCGGGGAACTACCAGGTGGCCGCAAGGTGAACGGATTGCAGGATGTCCGCTCCTACCTGGTCGAAAACAAGGACAAGTTTGCCAAAACCATGGCAGAGCGGCTGCTGGTCTATGCCATTGGGCGTGGCCTGGTCCCAGCGGACCGCAAAGCCATCGAGGGTATCGTTGAGGCCACCCGGAAGGGCGATTACAAATTCAGCGCCATGGTGAAGGCCGTGGTCCAAAGCCAGCCCTTCCGCCAAAAACGGGGGCGCGACCCCCAACCCGCCGAATAAATTGCTCAGATCCCGCCGATTTTCGTGTGTTAAACTAGATATTGGTACTAGAAGCTCGCTAGCAGAGGAGTACAGACCATGGCACAAATGAACCGGCGCCTGGCTCTCCAGGGACTCGGCGTGACCATCGGCCTGCCATGGCTGGAATCCCTGGCCCGCGCCTCCGCCGAATCATCCGCGGCCCAGGCCGGCCAGCCTCCCGTCCGTCTGGCGTGGATGTACGTGCCCAATGGCGTCCATATGCCCAACTGGCGTCCCGCCACCGAGGGTAAGCTGACTGAACTGCCCGTCACGCTGAAGCCGCTCGAATCCTTCCGCAATCAGGTCAATATTTTCACCGGTCTGACCGCTGACAAGGCACGCCCCAATGGAGATGGACCGGGTGACCACGCCCGCGCCCTTTCCGCCTTCCTCACGGGATGCCAGGCACGCAAGACGGATGGCACCAACATCAGTTCCGGAATTTCCGTGGACCAGGTTGCGGCGGGCGGAATGGGCCACCTCACCCGACTCCCCTCGCTGGAAATCGGCGCCGAGGCCGGGGCCATGGCCGGCAATTGCGACTCCGGTTATAGCTGCGTCTATTCCTCCACCATGGCGTGGCGGTCCTCCTCACAGCCCCTCCCCAAGGAGGTGAACCCGGCCTTGGTTTTTGACCGGTTGTTCGGCGCTTCCGCTGACGAATCTCGCAAGGACAAGGACCGGTTGCGCCGCAGCGTGCTCGATACCGTCACCAAGGATGCCGCCAGCCTGCGCGGGAAGATTTCCACCGGCGACAAGCGCAAGCTGGACGAGTACCTCGACAGCGTCCGCGACATCGAGGTCCGCATGGCCCGGGCCGAGAAGCTGCCCCCGCCCGCCAAACCACCCATCGATCGCCCCAAGGGCGTTCCCGCCTCGTACGGCGAGCACCTGGATCTGCTGGCCGACCTTCTGGTGCTGGCCTTCCAGACCGATACCACCCGGGTTGCCACCTTTGTGCTCGCCAACGAGGGATCCAATCGCCCCTATCCCTGGCTCAAGGTTCCCGAAGGCCACCACGACCTGTCCCACCACGGCCGCAACGCCGCCAAGCAGGAAAAAATCGCCAAAATCAACCTGTTCCACGCGGAGGTGCTGGGGCGACTGGGCCGCAAGCTGGCCGAAATCCGCGAGGGCGATGGTTCCCTGCTCGACCGCTGCCTCATCGCCTACGGTTCCGGAAACTCCGATGGCGACCGTCACAACCATGACGACTTGCCGGTTGTCCTCCTGGGCGGTGCCAAACTCGGCATCGAGGGCAACCGCCATGTTGTGTTCGCCAAGGAAACACCCCTGACCAACCTGTGGCTGGCCATGCTGGCCAAGGCAGGCGTGCAGCGCGACAAACTGGGCGACAGCACCGGCGTGCTGAAGATCTGACCGGCAAGGCAAACACCAGACAACCCAAACGGCGCGCGGGCAATTCCCCGCGCGCCGTTTGGGTTGTCTGGGTAACGAAAGCCGGGCGGATCACTTTCCCGCCAGCCTCACCTCCACCTCCGCGTCAAACATCAGCTTGGGATCGCCTCGTTCTGCCAGCGTTTTCGCCAGGGTGCCGATGGTGCGGGTGACCGGCGCGCTGTGCACCACCTTGCCTTTGTGTTCCACCACCACCGGACCGTTGAACGGGATCATGCGGTCATCCAGACGGATGATCAGTTGATCGACATCCTCGGCTTGGGTGATGTTGACCCGGTTTTCCCCCCTCTCGGCGATCACCAGGGCACCCCCCTTGGCTTTTCCCTTGGGAACAGCCAGCCAGTAGGACCGGTCATGAGTCGGGCCCGTCTGTTTCCACACCACCCGGTCGGGAACCGGGTTGCGGCTAAAATTGGCCAACCAAGGTAACGCTTCCTTGTCCTCCAGATTCATCCAATGCCCCTTCCCCTCGCGGATGCGGACAAAGCTCTCATAGCCTTTGGGATCCTCCTGGCGGAGTTTGCCGAGTTGCTCCCCGTATTCGGCACCGATCTTCGCCCGGTTGTAGGCGTTGTCATTGGCACCCACCTGCAGGGCGAAGGGGACATTGCGCAGCGATAAAAGGGATACCCCGTTGGGATGACCAGCCATCATCGCCGCCCCCGCCCACCAATCGGCCATGCGGGGTGCCATCTGGTACACCCCATCGCCACCCGCGGAATATCCCATCAGATATACCCGGTCCGGGTTCACCCCTTCCATTGCGACGAAGTCCTCCACCAACCGGGCGAAAAACCGGTCCATGTGTCCCTCGTGCCACAGGTTCCAGGTGTTAGTGGGGGCCCGAGGCGCCAGGTAGATACCTTCGGCGGGCTGGTATAGTTTTTTCTGGTTCTCATACTGGCTGTCATTCACCCGGGCAGGGGCCCCGCCTCCGCCGTGCAGCGAGATCCACAGGCTTCGTCCGGCCGCGGGTTTTTCACCAAAAGTCTTGGTGAAAAAAGGCATCACCAGGGTGCCTTCCTTCAATTCCTTTTTTTCCAGTTCACCACTACGGTCCTTGCGCAGGGCGGCCACATGGGCATCCCACAGCAAAGCACGGGCGCGGGCCGCGTCTTCCTTTGATAAGGGAACCGCCGCAAAGGGCTGGCCGGCAATTATCGCGGTATTTCCATCCTCCCCCTTCAGAGCTTTCGCCAATGCCTCTACAGCGCCTGAGGACGCCTTGGCATCCAGCGGCTTTTCGGCCCGAACCAAACCGGCCACCAGTCCGAAGGCAACACAAACCGGGACCAAACATTCCATCCGCATCACAGTATTCCCCTTGGGTTCCAAGCCAATGCTTCAAGCGCCGAGACGAATCTCAACCAGTTGTTCCTTGTCCACGCTGGAGGTTCGCACGGTTTTCTTCACGCCCTCCACGGCGATCTCCACCTCGATATCCCGGGGCAAATCAAATCCCGCGATGTCGTTGAGGTCGTTGGTCTCACCCCTGGAAGTCTCCAGCTTTTTCTGGCTGCCATCCTTGGCCAGACTGACGGTGACCTGCCGGGCGACCCGTTTACCCGAGGCGTCCACCACGCGCACCAACAGCCGGATCGAGCCAGCGGGCCCTGCCGGTTTTTTGGCGTACCGGTCGGTCACATTCTCGCCTGGCACCTGGTGATCCCGCATGGCCCACACCATGGGAAACCAGACCTTCGACCGTTTGAAACTGGCGGCGTAGATGGCGTGCTCGAAGACATCCTTTTTCGCCTGCGCCGCGTCCCCCACAAACCAGCCCCGGTCCAAACCCTGCGGATCCTGCTCGCAAGCCCCGGTGAAGTGCCAATCCTTGTCCCACACCTCCACCCAGGTGTGGTTGCCACGCTTGTTCGACCAAAGCGGGGTGCCCACCAGCCGGGCAGGAATGCAAACGGCCCGGCACGCGTCCGCCAGAACAATGGAAAGCCCGGTGCAGGAGGCGAGACCGGTCTCCACAGTCTCCTTGGCGCTTTGGTTGGGTGCCCGTCGCTTGGTGGAATACTTGACCTTCAGCTTGCCGAACAACTCGGCGTTCAGTTTGCGGGACGCCTCCTCCGGGGTTTTGCATCCCTTCACCATGGGCAGGCACAGTTCAAAGAATTCCCTGCGCCAGGGGTCGCGCGTTTCATCGACATGGGCGTAGGGGAGGACATCATTCAGAAACAGGTCGCCGGGGATCGACTTCCCCCAAGGAGTCTCACGCCGGGCCCGGTAGGCCAGCCGGGTGTTCTCCAGCAAGTAGTCGGCTTTCAGTGTTTTGCGGTCGTTTTCCGGCATGTTGGCGATCAGGAACTCCATGCCCGGCCGTTCTTCGGCGGTGCTGTCCCTCAGTGCCCGCTCCAGCTCGGCACGGTTCTCCCCGGCACCCGCCAATGCCTCGACGATCTCCGGTTTTTCCGCAGGCGACATCAGCAGCAAACAAGGCAACACCATACACGCGATCATGGTTTCACTCCGCTTCAGTCGGAAGGCCGGACTGGTCCCACCCGTTGGCGGCCAGGAAGTCCTTCGCCCACACATAGTGATCCAGCAATCCCCCGGTGGGCAGGCCGATCAACCGGCAGGCAGCGTACAGGGCCTCCACCGTGGCCAGCCCCTCGTCCGGGTCGGTTCCGTAACGGGAACAACGGGGGTATGCCGTGCGAATGCCCCCCAGACTGCGACTGTCCAAACCGGTGAAATGGCTTCGCATGGCCTCGGCCCGGCGCCACGAGGCATCCAGCAGGACCAATGGCCTTCCCGCATCCGCCGCGCTGAGGGCCGGTCCCTCGGTCCACAACAGCATGGCCGAGCCCACCTCTGGCTTTGTTTTGAACGGATAACCCACCACGCGCACCAGCGGATGGTTCCGCAGTGGCCAAATGGTGCAACGGTCCTTCCGTTCCTTCACCGAGCGAATGATCGTCACCGGGGATGTCATGCCAAATCCCGCTCCCAGAAAACCTGGGGTGATTTTACCCCAAGCCGGCACCGCGCACCTCCCGCCTGATCTGATTTGACCGGCCGGCCGATATAAACAGGGTTGGGCCCGGGGCTGGTTCCCGGGCAGTCTGTGCCTGCCCATTTCCCTGGAGACGACTGATGAAAGTCCATCTGCGCTACTGCAGCAAGTGAAATTATGAACCACAAGCCGTCGGTCTGGCGGCGAAGTTGCTCTCAAGCCTCAAGCAGAAAATCACCTCGTTGGAACTCCAGCCCTCCGATGGCGGCTGCTTCGAGCTTTCGGTGGATGGCAAGCTGGTCTACAGCAAACTGAAGGAAGGCAAATTCCCGGATGAGGCGTGGGCCCTGCGGGAAGTAACGGCCTTGGTCTGATTCCCCGCTCCGGCTTTTCACTGTCTCCCTGTTCCGCTGGTACAATCCGTGCAGGGTAGGCTCGGATGGAACGGGGATTTTTCATGCCTTGGTTCGGCAGACGCAAACGGCTGATCGACCACGCCTCCTGCGCGGGTTGAGCTGGCAAGTTGCCACCGGGGAGCATCTCGCAGGTCCTGCGATTCGTGCCTCCCTCCAATGATCCCAATCTGCTGGTGGGAACCCGTACGCACGATGACGCGGGGGTGTACCGGCTGCGGGACGATCTCGCCCTGGTGCAGACGGTGGACTTCTTCCCACCCGTGGTGGATGACGCCTTCATCTATGGCCAGATCGCTGCCGCCAACGCCCTCAGCGATGTCTATGCGATGAATGGCGAACCCAAAACCGCCATGAACCTAGTGGGCTACCCGGATGACACCGATCCCGGCCTCACCTGGCTGGGCCCCATTCTTGCCGGCGGAGCCGACCGGTGCGCGTTGGCCGGGGCAGCCATCGTGGGCGGCCACACCGTGCGGGACCGGGAGATCAAATTCGGCCTGTCCGTCACCGGCATCGCCCACCCAGACGAGGTGCTCACCAACGCCACCGCTCGCCCTGGGGACCTGCTTGTCCTCACCAAACCCCTTGGAACCGGTTTTGTCACGACCGCCCACCGCGCCCGGAAATGCCCCGACGCCCTCCTGGCGGAGGCCTGCGCCAGCATGGTGGAACTCAACCAGTCCGGCCGGGATGCCCTGGGCGCTGCGGGCGGCACCCACGCCCTGACGGATGTCACCGGGTTTGGTCTGGCAGGTCATCTGCTGGAAATGGCTGAAGGTTCCGGTGTGCAGGCGACCATTCGCCTGGGGGCCCTGCCGATCCTGCCCGGGGTGGAACCCTTCATCCAAAAGCGGTTCTTCACCCGGGCAAGCAAAACCAACCGGGAATATGTGGCCCCCCACCTTCAGCTGGGTTCCGGTCTGGATTCCCGGCGGTTGGAATTGTTTTTCGACGCCCAGACTTCCGGCGGATTATTGATCAGCGTCGCCCCCGATCGGGCCCCTGAACTGATCTCACAACTCCAATCCAGAAAAGCACTTGCGTCTGCAATTATCGGGGAGATCGGGGTTTGGTCCCCAGGGAATCCCCATATTGTGTTGCGGTCTTGATAGTCCGGCCCGGCCAAAGGGCCCAGGCCCCTGAACCGCTTGATTAACTCCCCTGAAAAGCGGTAATGTTAAGGGTTATCGAGTCCGGGCGTCGCCCGGGCCCCCCCAAGTTTCAGGCGTCGGGACTGGCGCACAGGGAATGGCCGGAAAAAATCGCTGGCTGTTCAAGCAGGAGCCGGAAAGCTTCGGGTGGAAACACCTGGTTGCTGCAGGTTCCACTTGGTGGGATGGCGTCAACAACGCCCTGGCATGCAAGCACCTGCAGGCCATCCGACCCAATGACATGATCTTGCTCTACCACACCGGCAAGGAAAAAGCCGTTGTGGCCGAATTGCGTGCGGTGGAGGGCCCAGCCCTCCCACCCTCTGCTCCGGCTGACGCCAAGCCGACCGTGCGGGTGGAACCGGTTCGGGCCCTTCCCCGCTCCGTGTCTCTGGCTGAAATCAAGGAAGACCCCGCCTTGGCGGATTGGGATCTGGTGCGTTTACCCAGACTTTCGGTGATGCCCGTCAGCCAAGCCCAATGGAACCGCGTCTGCGAGTTGGCCAAAACCCATGCCTGATCCCAAACCAACCCGGGCCGGCAACGGCAAACAACGCGAAAAAGCCTCCAAAAGCATGCCCGGTCTACGACCTGGGGCGGCCCGTCGCAGCGACCGTTTCCTCGCCCAGTTGAGCGACTACAAGCGCGTCACCCTGGTCACCCATGTGAACCCCGATCCCGACAGCTTGGGCAGCATGCTGGGGCTGGCCCATCTGGTGGAAAAGAAACTCGGCATCCCCACGCGCCTTACTCGGGACGGTCTGATTTCCCGCGCAGAAAACCGCGCCATGGTGGACCTGCTGGAAATCGAACTCGAACCCATCGACACCATCACCTGGGATCCCCAGGAAGCCGTTGTGATGGTGGACAGCCAACCCAACACCGGCCGCCACCACCTCGGCGAGGACGCCCCCCTGGTGGCCGTGATCGACCACCACGACACTCCCGGCGACCTCGACAACATCGATTTTGTCGATGTACGCCGCAGTCTGGGTGCCACCTGCTCACTGGTGACCAGCTACCTGCGCGAGCAGGAGGTCTGCCCCGATTCCCGGCTGGCCACCGCCCTGCTGTACGGCATCGAGACCGAACTGTGCGGCTACCCGCGCGAGGCCAGCGAGGTGGATGACAAGGCCCTCATCCACCTCTATCCCCTGGCGGACAAGGATCTGATGGCCCGGATCCGCAATGCCCGGTTGCCGCAGACCTATTTCAACGGACTGCTGCAGGCGCTGCAAAATTCTTTCATCTACGACAGGCTCATCATCAGTTGGGTGGATGACTTGCCCCAGCCGGAAATGGCTGCCGAGGTCGTCGACTTCCTGATCCGCTTCGAGGAGGTGGATTGGGCCCTCTGCGGGGGCATCTACAACAACAACCTGATCCTGTCGCTGCGGGCCGCCGTACCGGACGCCCAGGCGGGGGAACTTCTCTCCAAGGTGGTGGGCAAACTGGGACGCGCTGGCGGCCACGACCGCCGGGCCGGCGGGTTGATCCCCCTGACCAGCGTCGCCGAGAGCGCCATCGACAACATCCAGTCCGAACTGCGCAAACGCCTGTTGAAAACCATGCATATCGAGGAATGCCGCGGCCAGCGCCTGGTCAGCAAGCGGGATATACTGCATAACTTGCACACCTGAGCCCTCTTGCGGGAGCCTCCAGCGTCACCCCGTCTCCCGGAAGGCAACCATGCGCATCGCGCTCCGCGAAGTCTCGCCTCCCAGCCCGTGCGGCTACCTTCCCGACCGGGATTGGCGGATGGAGCACCTGCGTGTCGAGTCGATCACCGGCGACGAGTACCAGTGCCTGATGGAGCGTGGCTGGCGCCATTTCGGTCATTGGGTGTTCCGGCCCGTGTGCGAAGGGTGCCAGGCTTGCCAGTCGATCCGTATACCCGTCGCCACGTTCCAACCCAATCGCAGCCAGCGCCGCATCATCCAGGCCAACAGCGGCAACATCGAGCCGGTGTTCCGCGAACCCAAGGTGGACGAGGAGGCCATCGAGTTGTTCGACCGGTGGCACCATCACCAGACTGAGAAAAAGGGCTGGCCGGAGCACGAGTCGGGCAACTACGCCAGCTTCCATGACAGCTTCGTGGATCAGCCCTTCGCGGTGGAGGCCTGGTACTACTACCTCGACCGCAAGCTGGTGGGCCTGGGCTTCGTGGATACCCTCCCTGGCGCATTGTCGGCCATCTACTTCACCTACGACCCCGCCATCCTCCCCCGTTCACCCGGCATCTGGAATGTGTTGCGGATGATCGAGGAGGCCAAGCGGCGCGGCATCCCCCATGTCTACCTGGGCTACTGGGTGGAAGGCTGCGCGATCATGGACTACAAGCGCAAGTTCATGCCTGCGGAAATCCTGGGCCCGAGCGGTCGCTGGATCCCGGCCACCTGAGCCCGCCGGCCTCTCAGAAGTCCTCGGCCGCCGAATCAAAGATATTTTTGACCCCCTTGGGGCTGGGAAACACCTTGGTGCCATCGCCGGGCCGGTTTTTCCCGTACGGGTTGTAGAGCGGGTCCCCCACGAACACCGTCATCCAGCTCACCAGAAGCGCGGTCTTGGCGTACACCTCCACCACGGTTTCCTCGCCGGTCAGCAGGAATCCGAAAAACTCCTCGGGTTTGGGAAAACCCACCGTGTACGGTTCCGCCACCGGGCCCAGGGTCACCGCCGCGCCGTCTTTCAGCAGCCCCACGCACCACACCTTGCTTTTGGCATCCCGCAGGGTGGAGGCCTCGTAACTGGCCAGGTGCCAGGCAACCGCGCCCTTGTTCAGCTTGCAGGCCGGGATGTAGTTGGCCAGGGAATACCAGCCGCTGTAAAGGGCCGCATCCGGGCAACTATCCGGCTTGAACAACTCGGGCTTGTCATCCAGCACCGTGTCCAGGCCGGACTGTTTCACCACTTGGGCGGCATCCCGGTACGACTGGTCATACCCCTCGTAACCGGTTCCCGTTTCCCCTTTCTTTTCAGGGGTGAAAGCGATGCCACGGGCATCGAAATACGCCTTGCCCTGCAGGCTCCCCGCCTCCTCCACGGCCACCGCGTCATCCACCAGCCGCTTCGCCACCTCCTTGCCCGGACCGTCCAGCCGTGCCGTCATCAGATAATGGTGGTTCTTGTTGCGTTTCTCCCTGGGGAATCGCCAGTTCATCTCATTGGGCAAAAAGCGCGCCAGCGGATAGCCGTCAATCCACAGCAGCATCAGTTCCGAATCCACGCAGGCGTGGGATTCGGGATGAGTACATTTGCCTTCCTTCACCTGCAAGCCAGCCAATTTTTCCAGCGCCGCCTTGATTTTCTCGGGTACCCCCGGTTCCGCCTTCTTTTTCTCCAGTTCGGCGATTTCCTTTTTCAGCCCCTCCATCTCCGGGCGGATCTTGTCGAGTTGCGCCTTCTCCTCGGGGGTAGGCTCCTGGCCTCCCACGCGCAGGGGAACCCCGTACACCGTCAGCAGGACCCGAATCTGCTCCCGGCGTCCCTTCAGCGTTTCCCGCAGGGGCTTGTGGATCTTCTCGTTGTAATCCTTGCGGCTGATATCCTCGTCGGTGGGCAAGTCCAGGAGCACCAGGTTTTCCCGGGGAACCTTCCGCTTCGCCAGATAATGCTCCGCCACCTCCACCGATTCGGCCATCGCCTTGTTGGCAATCACCAGCACATGCTTCGGCTCCAACTTGCCAGGCGGGGCCGCGGCAACCGGCGCGCCCATCACCAATACCACCCATCCGGCAAACCAAACGTGCATGACACCTTCCCCCGTCGGCGAAATCCGTGTTCCTTCATCATCCCCCATGGGCAGGCATCCGAAAAGGGCTGCAAAAAATGCTGGCCCACGGCTTGCCATGGGATAGGCTGGTGGCAGTGAATCGCCGTCCGAGGAGAGAACACATGGCCGCCCGCGCGTTGCTGTTTCTGCTGGCAATCACACCCGTCACCTGGGCCCAGCCGGCCAGGCTGTTCGATGGCAAAACATTCGCCGGCTGGGAGGGGGATACCAAAACCACTTGGCGTATCGAGGAAGGGGCCATCGTTGGTGGATCGCTCGACAAAACTGTCCCGCGTAACGAGTTCCTCTGCACCAGCGAGCCCCTCAAGGATTTTGAACTCCGCCTCCAATACAAGCTGGTAGGCACCGAAGGCTTCGTGAATGGAGGGGTGCAGATCCGCTCGAAGCGGGTTCCCAACCACCATGAGATGGTCGGTTACCAGGCGGACCTCGGTGCCGGCTTCGATGGCGCTCTCTACGACGAGAGCCGCCGCAACAAGATGCTGGCCCAACCCAGGAAGGAACTGCTGGACAAGATCCTGAAAAAGGATGACTGGAACGAATACCGCATCCGCTGCGAGGGGCCCCGCATCCAATTGTGGCTGAATGGCACCCAGACCGTGGATTACACCGAGAAGGATCCCGCCATCCCGCTGGAAGGCATCATCGGCCTGCAAATTCACGGCAACTGCAAGGCAGTGGTCCGCTTCAAGGACATCGACCTCGAAAAGCTCGGCAAGTAACCTCCCGCTTTCAATCCCTCAAAAGCTGAAGCCCCGCCCGCCGTTTCTGGCAGGCGGGGCTTCACTGATTTTCAGGCTCTTGGCTTACTTTTTCTTTTTGCCCGGTTTGGCCTTGGCCTTCAGGTCCTTGCCGGCCTTGGCTTTCTCCTTGGCCTTCTTTTCCTTGCGGACCTTCTTGGCCTTTTTCTTCTTGGCCAGGGCTGCCTTGGCCTTCTCCTTGGCGGACAACTTGACCGGCGCGGCCATCGCTTTCTTGCTGGCCTTGGCTGATTTTTTGGTCACGGGAGGCGGAGGGGGATTGGCGGGCGTCGCCGCGGGAGGGGCCACCACCACGGGTTTCGCCTCGGGCACCGGCACCGCCGCCTGAGCCATCTCGGCTTGCTGCACCTTGGGCGGCGTGGACGGATTGAGCACCCAACGGGTCTTGGCCTGCTGGCCTGAATCACGCTCGGCACCCATCTCGGCCAGAAATGCCATGAAGCCGGCGATGCCTGCTGCCGCCTGCACCACGGGCACCTTCACCGACACCTCAAACAGTTGCGCCTCGTCCTCACGTTGCCACAGTTCGCCGGTCATAGGCCAGGGGCAACCCGGATGGATGAAACGCCAACGCCAGGCGCGCACCGGCGTGGTCGCGCGAACCTGCGTGAAATCCACTTTGCGAGCCTTCAGCCCCAGCAGCATGTCCAGTTGGTCCATGCCGAACAGGGTGTGGATGGGTTCGTTGCCTCCCAGCACCTCCTTGATCCTTCCCTTGCCCACGGGCAGGGTCAGTGAGGCCGACTTGGTCACGCCCTTGTCGCTGGCGTCGGCCTCGATCTTGAACCCGGGATGGTCCCGCCACATCTGCGGCACCTTGTCCGGATTCACAGGCCGAATCTTCAGGGTGCTGTCGTGCTGCCCGCCAATCACCCGGCGGGCGCGGAGGATGATCCCATCGTTGAACAATTCGCTGGTGGGGGTGTCAAAGAAGATGATGTAGCGTTCGCGCTGATCCACCCGCAGACCGAAATGCTGCATGGCGCTGGCGATTTGCTTGGGCGGGATGGTGGCCTTGATCTCCACCCCGTCGGTGCCCGCCAGAATCTTGGCCACCTGACCACGAGTGGTCTCACCGCGTTCTTCGCCTAAACGGGCCATGATTGATCCCCGAACCTAGATTTGGAAAGGCTCACCAGCAATAAACTGGAATTGTCTCAGAACAGACGGACTGGATCAAATGAACAGGATGGGCAAAATAGTCATTTGTGTTGGGTTTTAACCCCATTTTCCTCTCGGTGGCTTCCAGCCACATTCACTCATCATTCAGCTGCATCTCAGCCAAATCCCTTTTTCCAACCATCCTTCACCAGGAACTGCTGCGCGAAGTTTTTCCCCTTTTGAACCTTCCATCAGGAAGATGATACTGGAGCGAGCCTTCCGCTCCGGCCTCAGGTACAGGACATGGTTCGGAGCCAGCCCATTCGACGGGAAACCATCGCCATCCGAATGGATTCCCTGACTGGACAACACAATAAACCTTTTTTCCTCCGGAAACATCATAATGACACTTTGCCTGACTCTTCTCCTCTCCCTGGTTGCCCCCGGCTGGGACGAACCCCACCGCCCCAACATCGTGGTGATCCTTGCCGATGACATGGGCTTTTCCGACATCGGCTGCTACGGCAGCGAGATCGCCACACCCCATCTCGACGCCCTCGCGGCGAATGGCCTGCGGTTCACCCAGTTCTACAACAACGCCCGCTGCTGCCCCACACGCGCAAGTCTGCTGACCGGCCTCTACCCGCACCAGGCGGGCGTGGGCCACATGCTGGAAAACACTGGAAAACCCGGCTACACAGGCGGGCTGAACAGCACCTGCAGAACCATCGGGGGCATTGCCCGCTCCGCCGGCTACCGCACCTACGCGGTGGGCAAGTGGCATGTCACCAACAGCACCGCCGCCGATGGCCCCCACACCAACTGGCCGCTCAAGCGCGGTTTCGACCGCTTCTATGGCACCATCCACGGTGCCGGCAGCTTCTTCGATCCCTCGTCGCTGGTGCGCGACGACACCATGATTTCCGCCTACGCCGATCCCGAATACAAACCCGATACCTACTACTACACCGATGCCATCTCCGATCACGCCGGCCGCTTCATCCGCGACCACCGGCGTGATCACGCCGACAAGCCCTTTCTCATGTATGTGGCCTACACGGCTGCCCACTGGCCCATGCACGCCCTCCCTGCCGACATCGCCCGCCAGAAGGGCAAATACGATCGGGGTTATGAACCCATCCGCAAGGCGCGCCTGGAAAAGGCTGCCAAACTGGGCCTGGTGGATCCAAACGAGGGCATGGCACCCCCCGTCGGCGATTGGGAAAAACAGGACAAGGCCTGGGAGGCCGCCGGCATGGAGGTCTACGCCGCCATGGTGGAGCGGATGGACAAGGGGATCGGCCAGGTGGTGGAGGAACTCCGCAAGGCGGGCCGACTGGACAACACACTGATCCTCTACCTGCAGGACAACGGCGGCTGCGCCGAACCGATGGGCCGCACCGGCAACAAGAACCACCCCGACATCCCACGCCCGGCATCCCCCACCCTGCCGGTGATGAAGCCGACGGATTTCGCCACAGCGGGCAGCGTGCCCGCGCAGACACGCGATGGCTACCCGGTGCGCATGGGCAAGAAGGTAATGCCCGGCCCGGCCGACACCTATGTGGCCTACGGCCGCAACTGGGCCACCGTCAGCAACACGCCGTTCCGCGAGTACAAGCACTGGGTCCACGAAGGCGGCATCAGCACCCCACTCATTGCCCACTGGCCCAACGGCTTTTCAGCCAAGGGTGAGCTGCGCCAACAGCCCGGACACCTGATCGACATCATGGCCACGGTGAAAGACCTGACCGGCGCCCAGTATCCGGCCAATGCCACCCCGCTAGTGGGCAAAAGCCTGGTCAATGCTTTTTGGAACAAGCCGATCGAACGCGAAGCGCTCTACTGGGAGCACGAGGGGAACCGCGCGGTGCGCCAGGGCAATTGGAAGCTGGTGGCCAAGCACCAGGGGAATTGGGAACTCTACGACCTTGCCACCGACCGCGTGGAGGCAAACAATCAGGCCGCCAGGCACCCGGAAAAAGTCCGGGAACTGGCGGCCTTGTATGAGGCTTGGGCCAAGCGCAGCCAGGTGGAACCCTGGCCGGTGACCCAAAAGAAAGCCGAATGAGTGGTTCTCAGGATTGGGTGACGGTTTTGTTTTCCAGGTTCCGAATCTCGGCGTTGATCATGCGCTGGTTCAGTTGGGCCGCGCCGGGAAAACCAAACACGCCAAAGGCGTGGAAAGCCAAGCCGATTCCCCAACCCACCAGCGGGAACAGGCTCCACAAGAAACCACCGTTGGCCACATTCAGCCCAACCAGGCCGGCATTCACCAAGGTGAAGATTGCGGCGTGGATGTAAAAGCCAATCTTGGCGTTGGCCCGGCGGCGGGCTTGTTTCAAGAGCATCGGGTTGGCCATGGTCAGATTCTCCGGACTATCAGTGGCCCACATCGGCCGGACAGCCAAGGCCACCATATCCTCCCCCTGTGCAAATGCTCAGACCGACCAGCCCCATTCCCCTTCACAGCCATTCCGCCCGGCCTTTCCAACCCGCACGATCGGAACAACAGGATAGTTTGCTTCCGGTCATTGGCGGTGAAAGGCCCTTCCGCTACTTCCCTTCCCACACATCCCGCAGCAACTGGTAAATCGCCGGCTCGTTCTCCTTCAATTCCGCCCGGTTGAACGGGAAAAAGTCGTTGCTGCCGAAATAGGCCTCGCTCATCTCGGCGAAAAACTCCATCGGCGTGGTCAGTCCGTAGTGCTTCACCCGGCTGCCGTCATACAGCAGCGCCTTGTCCCCATGACCACCTTTCTTGAAATCCTCGTAGGCCTGGCTGACGCGCGGGTTGTCGAAACCCAGCACCTGATCGTGGTAGGCGTGCGACAATTCATGCAGGATCACCCACGGCTGCTCGCGGATATTGCGGGCTGTCATCAAATCAGCCGCCCGCGGCAGATGCACACACTTGGCCAAATCCTCGCTGTAGCCATTTTTCTTCAGCCAATCCGCGCTGGGGTGATACTGCATGGGCACCAGGCCCCCGTGACTCAAGTCCAACACGATCGGCACCTGCTGAAGCCGGGCCACCTTGTCGGCAGGCACCACCAACTTCAGTTCCGCCAGACGGAACGCCAGAAATCGCAGGGCCCTCTCCGCCACCTCCCGGTTTTCCGGCTGCTGCAACCGGTCATCCACCCGCACGGTCCACCCTTCCACCTGGCGGTTGGTGCGTGAGGTCGGCTTGGCGGCTTCAGCCTTGGGCTTTTTCACCGGGGCCTGCTCCAGTAGCTTCACCATCGCCTTGCCAAGAGCGTCGCCCACAAGGAAATAGGTCTCCGCGTTGCCGAATTCGTGGTGGCCGTGCCCCGGGTTGGGAGAATCCTCGGGCTTGCGGACAAACTCCCGTGTGGACACGAACGCGACCTTGGTGCCCACCTCGGCCCGCTTGGCGGCATTGGCTTGCGCTTGCCGCAGTTTTTCCCACTCAGGCGGTGCCGTGACCCAGGCTCCGGTCAGTTCTCCGATCACAACCGGCAACCCCGGCGCGCCCAGGTCCTTGCGCACATCCTGGATCAGGTGCACCAGGTTGTCCTCGTATTGCGGAATGGCGTTCTTCGGGTCCACTCCATCATTCCAGCCGTGGTACCAAACGAATCCCGAGAGCACCGGCTCACGATCCGCCCAAGCCGGGAAATCGGTTTTGAAGCTGGCCAAAGCCTGGACCACATCCGACAGCATCTGCCGGTAATACGGCCCGGTTTCTCCGCCGGAACTGGACGGGCGAAAATCCTTGTACAGGCTTTTGCCACCCCAGGCGCATTTGACCAGCAGCACCGGGTCGCGAAAGTGCTCCCCCACCACATGGCCGAATTGCAGCTCCGGGCCGAAATGGTGCTTGCCTCCATAGGGGGTGAAGCCAATGCCCAAAGGGCCTTTCTTCACCGAAGCCTTTTCCGGCTGATACCAGACCGCCACATCATCGCGCACCACCCAGTCGCCATCCTTGCCACGCAGGTGCGCCAGCCGCTTGGCC
>Ga0169931_10001700_pt1 | contig 36242 bp, 32 predicted proteins | sample Kivu_15m_20L_FD_129675 | JGI IMG/M metagenome (GOLD analysis project Ga0169931, IMG submission 129675) | Freshwater microbial communities from Lake Kivu, Western Province, Rwanda to study Microbial Dark Matter (Phase II) - Kivu_15m_20L... | ecosystem: Environmental > Aquatic > Freshwater > Lake...
ACGTGGTTGATCTCGGGGTCATCGACACCGTCGATCGGTCACCGTATTAGTCAATAGTTGACTATTTCACCGTCGGGCTCGTAGCCTCACGAGATGCCTCACGACGTGCCTCCCGCACGCCGTGCCGACCTCCGTTCGGCATCACCGCGCGTCGTCGGCCCACTCCTGGCGCTGGTCTCGATCGGACTCGGCTGCACCCCGACCGGATCCGAATCCACGGCCGAGTCGACGTCAGCCGAAACGTCCACTTTGACCGTCCTCGCGGCCACATCACTCAGCGATGCCCTCGAGGCGGCGGGACTGGCCTTCTCCGATGCCGAACCCGCGATCCGGGTCGAGGTCGTGGCCGGTTCGTCGAGTGCCACCGCCACCAGCATCATCGAGGGCGCGCCGGGCGACGTCTTCGTCTCGGCCGACACCACCCAGATGGATCGCGTGGAGTCGGCCGGACTCACCGACTCGGTCGCCGTGCAACTCGCGACGAACCGCCTCGAGATCATGGTCGCCTCGGGGAATCCGCTGGGTGTCGACGACCTCTCGGATCTCGCCGCGGGTCGCGAACCCGATGTCCTGGTGGCGACCGCGGTCGAAGGCGTGCCGATTCGCGCGTACACCGACGAGGTCTTCGACCGCGCGGGCATCCGACCCGCCTACGAGACCTTCGAGGCCAACGTCGGAGGTCTCGTGACCAAGGTGATCACCGGCGCCGTCGATGCCGGAGTGGTCTACCGCACCGACGTGATCGCCGCTGGCGATCGGGTGACCGGTGTGCCCATTCCCGACTCGTACAACGTGGTCGCGCGAACCGAGGTCGTGGTGCTGGCCGAATCGAAACGAATCGGGATCGCCCGCTCCTTCGTCGACTTCCTTCGGTCGGCGGACGGCCGGCGGATCCTCGAGTCGTTCGGCTTCGAAACGGTTCCAGCTTCAGCGCCATGAATCGCCGCGGAATCCAACGAACTCCGTGGCCGGTGTCGGTGCTCGCCGCGCTCGCCATCGCGTTCTTCACTCTGCCGTTGATCGGACTCTTGTGGCGCGCCCCCTGGCGGGATCTGCTCGACATCCTCGGCCGCGATCAGGTTCGCACCGCTCTGTGGTTGTCGATCCGAACGTCGCTGGCGGCCGCCGCGGTGGCGACCGTGCTCGGGGTTCCATTGGCCTGGATGCTCGCGCGCTCGCGACTTCCCGGCCGATCGGCGTGGCGCGCCCTCGCAACGATGTCGATGGTCCTCCCACCGGTGGTGGGAGGAGTGTCGCTTCTGTCCTCTTTCGGTCGGCGTGGTCTCTTCGGCCGCCACCTCGAGGACTGGTTCGGCGTTCAACTGACCTTCACGGTTTGGGGCGTGATCCTGGCCCAAGCCTTCGTGGCGATGCCCTTCCTGGTGCTCGCCGTCGAGGGTGCCATCCATCAGGTCGACTCACGCTTGGAGGGTGCGGCACGGAGTCTCGGTGGATCACCGTGGTACGTGTTCCGACGCATCACCATTCCGGCGGCGCGCAGTGGAGTCGCGGCCGGGGTCGTTCTCGCCTGGGCGCGAGCATTCGGCGAGTTCGGCGCCACCATCACCTTCGCCGGCAACTACCCCGGTCGGACGCAGACCCTCTCGATCGCCACCTACCTCGCCCTCGATGTCGATCCCGACGTCGCGACGGCACTCAGCGTGTTGATGATCGCCGTGTCGTTCGCCGTTCTCGTCGGACTGCGCGATCGTTGGCTCGGACGAACGGTGGCACCGACGTGACACTTCGTGCCCGCATCGTGGTGCGTCGTCCGAATTTCGTGCTCGACGTCGACATCGAACTGGAGGAGAACCGCACTCTCGCGTTGGTCGGACCCAACGGCGCCGGCAAGTCCAGCGTCCTGCACGCACTCGGCGGACTCGTTCCCATCGACGACGGAATCATCTCGGTCGACGGAAGGGTGTTCGATGATCCGACTTCGTCGACCTGGGTGGACCCCTCGGAACGCGACATCGGAGTCGTGTTCCAGGGTGGACTCCTGTTCGACACGATGACGGTCGGCGAGAACATCGTCTTCGGGCTCCGGGCACGCGGTTCGAGGCGGGCCCGAGCCGTCGAGGTCGCCCGACCACTCGTCGAACACTTCGGTCTCGGCGACCTACTGACGCGACGACCCCGCGAATTGAGCGGCGGACAGATCCAGCGGGTGGCGATCGCCCGGGCTCTCCTGGTCCGACCCCGCGTGTTGCTGCTCGACGAACCCACCTCGACGCTGGACTCCGCGGCCCGACGCGAGTTTCGCGGCGAGTTCCGACGAATCCTCGACGGATTCGCCGGCTACCGCATCCTCGTCACCCACGATCCCGGCGAGGCCCGGGCCCTGGCCGACCGGGTGATCGTTCTCGAGCGGGGTCGGATCGTGCGCGACGTCGCGGCCCGGGACTACTCGGGATGGAGTTCCGACACCGCCGGAGAATGATCGGATCGCTCCGACTGCGTCCATTCGTCGATATCGAATTCCCACAGCGCAGGCAACGCCAAGGCGGCCGCTCCCACGCCGGATGCGGCGAGGAAGCCACCCGCGATGAACGCGGGGCGAAGACCGATCCACCGGGCGAAAAGACCGGAACGCACCTGACCGAGTTGCGGACCCACCGAGTACGACAGGAGTTCGACCCCCGCCATCCGACCACGAAGTTCGTCGGGGATGGTGCGGTTCCAGAGCAACGCCCGAAAATGTCCGCTCACCATGTCGGCGGCTCCGGCCGCCGCGAGACACGCGATCACCCACCAGATCGAGGGCACGAAGCCCGCCATCGCAATCGCGATTCCCCAGACGAACGCCGCCGCCACGATGGCGCGTCCGAGGTGCCGAATACTCTTCATCCAGCCCGACGTCAGCGTGGCGATCAGGCTCCCCACCGCCACCGCCGAATAGAGGAATCCGACGCTCCAGTCGGCACCGAACTCGGTCGCGACGAAGGGGAAGAGCGCGAACGGGAAAGCCATCAACATGGCGATCGTGTCGACGAGATACGTGCCGAGGACGTCGGGGCGACGGCGCACGTACGCCAGGGCCTCGCGCAGGTCGTCGAGCGGACCGGTGTCGTCGGCTCGAAGGGAGGGCACCCGCGACACGGCGACGAGCAACGACACGCTGACTCCGAAGGTCGCCAGGTCGAACAGGTACGCCATGTCGACGCCACCCACCGCGATCAGAATCCCTCCGAGAGCGGGTCCCGCCACGTTCGCGAAGTTTCCACGCAGGGAACCGAGCGCGAGAGCCGATGACACCCGATCGGCCGGCACCACTCGCGGCAGAATCGCGTCGAGACTCGGGCGTTGCAGACCGTCGCAGGCCGCGAACAAGAGGGCGACCACGTACACGATCCACGCCGCCGGCTGATCCGACCTGCTGTTGAGGAACAGCACCAACACCAAGGCCGCCATCGCGATCTCGGTGATCACGACGACCATCTTCCGGTCGAGACGATCCGCGAGCACTCCGCCCCACAGACCGAAAACGACGAGGGGAACGACCTCCAACACTCCCAGTAGCCCGACGGCGACGTACGAACCGGTGATGTCGGCGATCTGGAACGGCATCGCCACGTACGTCGTGAAGGATCCGAGTCCGGTGACGAGGCCCGAACCGAAGAGGAGGCGGAAGTCGCGGAGATCGCGCAGCGGCGACAGATCGATCCTCAACGACGAACGAACCATCGTCAACCCCGGCCGGGAGCGAGGAAACGAGGTCTCCACTCGGGATCGTCGACGAGCGCCAGCCGGGCTTCGATCGTCCGCGCGACGGCGATCAGCAGATCCTCCGAACGAGCCGTTCCGACCAACGACAAACCCACCGGGAGGCCGGCCACCAACCCCATCGGGATCGTCACGATCGGCAATCCGGCGATCGCCGCGGGTGTCGTCACCGCGCCGCCAGCTGCGGGATGCCCCAGAACCAGGTCCGTCTTCCAGGCCGGTGCGTAGGCGGGTGCGACCAACACGTCGTGTCGCTCGAACTCCGGCAGCAGTCTCGAGCGCACCCACTCGATGTTGCGGTGGCGCGCCTCCCGATGGACCGACGCCGCGCGACCCTCGCCGGCCACCGCCATCTCGAAGATCTCCTGGCCGAAGTGCTCCAGTTCGATCGATCGATGCGCGCGATTGAACTCGACGATCTCGTCCATCGATCGTGGACCCTTCGTGACACAGCGTCGAACGAGATAGGCATCGAGGTCGGTACGCAGTTCGTGGACCAGAACCGTGAACTCGTCCGCGATCACCTCGTCGGGTGTGGGCTCGACCACCGAGTCGGACATGGCACCGAAGAACGACTCGACGTCGCCGAGCACCGCGTCGAAGAGATCGTCGGTGGCCGCGTGTCCGATGCGCCAGGAGTTGGTGACCCCCACGCGCACCATCCCCACGTCGATCCGCTCGCTGCGAGCGAGGAGATTCGGGTCGTCAGCCAGCACCGCGAGCATCGTCGTCGCATCGCCGACGTTTCGCGCCAACGAACCCGGGGCGTCCTGGCTACCGCTCACCGGGACGACACCGTCGGTCGGGACCACACCGACCGTGGGTTTGATTCCGACGACCCCGTTCAAGGCAGCCGGACAGGTGATCGATCCGTCGGTCTCGGTGCCGACCGCCATCGGCACGATGCCCGCCGCCACGGCGGCACCGCTACCGGACGACGAACCACCCGCACTGCGATCGAGCATCCACGGGTTGGCCACCAAACCACCGACCGCCGACCAACCGCTGCTGGATCGCGTGCTCCTGATGTTGGCCCATTCCGAGAGATTCGAGGCGGCGATGACCACCGCGCCGGCTCGACGCAGTCGTCGAACGATCGTCGAGTCCGACACCACGGGAACACCGAGTAGCGCCAGCGATCCGGCACTGGCCGGCAGCCCGACGGCTTCGACGTTGTCCTTCACCACCACGGGCACGCCGGTCAACGGTCCGTCGTCGGTCGCCACGACGCGAGTTCGTGACTCGGCATCAGGGTCGAGTGCGATCGTGCTGCGCAACGAGACCTCCGACCCGGGGAGATCGATCTCGCGGATTCTCGTGATCGCGTGCTCGACCGAGACTTCTTTCACACCTTTCAGGGTAATTCGTACGATTCCGGAAACATTCGTCATCGATTCCCGGTTTCGCATCGCATTCACCCAACGGAATCCGCATTCTGATCGTGTCGGCGCACGACGTCCCGCCATTCGAACGATTCCGAATTTTCGGGATCATCGACGGCGAGCAGGAGAGGGAACATGGGCGAGGCGACCGAGATTCTCCTGGTCGGTCACGGCTCCGGGAAGGCCAACCACATGCTGCGCATGGTGCAGCAATGGGAGCGGCGTCACCCTGTTGTCGCTCGACGGGTCGTCGGAGCGATCGAATCCGATCTGTCGGCGCTCTCCGAACGCGAACTACTGGCGCTCGCTCGCGACTGGTTCGATCATTTCCATCGTTGGGGTTTCTGAGTTCACGTGACGTCGATCGTCGGACCGGCGGTCGTGGACCACACGACTCCCGGTAGTTCGAGCACCAACTCGTACTTCCCCGCCGGAAGGTCGTCGGGCAGGCGAGCGTCGATGACAAACGGTGCGTAGAAGGTGCGCTGCCGGATGCGGTAGGGCTCGACGAAGGAGTCGTCCACCATCGGACACTCCTCGGCCATCGCCCCCACCAGCGAGAGGTCTCGCGTCGCCGAGTCGACCACGAAACGCTCGCCGTCGTCGACCGACTGCAGCAGGAGTGCGACCGGCTGGCTGGGTCCGGGGATCTTCGGTGTCGTTCGGAACACGTCGAGAACCCCCTGACACGACAGCATCGACTGCACGGGATCGCCCCGACCCTGATCACCTCCGAACAGGTTGATCGCGGACCAGTCGAGCAGGACCTCGACCGACAGCGGACCACCGGCCACGAGAGTCGTCGGCGCGGCGTTCACGACGAGATCGGCCCCGATCACACCGTCACCGGTGACGAAGTTCGTCGCCGGTCGTCGGTCGCCGTCGGGCGAGGGTGTCCCCGGCCCGGGTGACGTCACCGTCGGTGTCGCCCCGCCGCTCTCGGCGGTGGCGACCGTCGACGGGGCGCTGGACGGTGTCGTCGCGGTGGGCACCGCAGGGACGTCGAGCACCACGGCGTTCCCCGCGTCCCGCGACGAGACGAGCACGAGAGCGGCGGCTCCGAGCACCGCCGCCAGCAACACCGCCGCGACTCGTCGACGAGTGGTGGGGCCTCGGTGCAGCACCCCGCGCAGATCGCCCGGCCGGACCGGCACGGCGTTCGGCACCAACTCGATCGCGAGACGCCGACGAACCGGCAGGTCGGCCAACACCAGTCCGTCGCCACGAACCACCGAGAACCACATTCCCCACAACGCCAGCCACCAGCGCATGGTGATGGCGACGCGCACTCCGCCGGCCACGGGTTCGACGGAGATCCGTCGGGACGGGGCGCCAGCCGGAACGATCGCCGGCAGGGGTCGTCGAACGGGAACCGCCGACGACGAAGACGCCGACGATGCCGATTCGATCTCGACCACGATTCCGACGGTCGCAGCTTCGATCTCGTCGAAGGCCTCGCGCAACGGATCCACCCTCACCCAACGAGCCAGGGCGACGAGACGCGACTCCAGATCTTCGTCGACATCGAGCGCGAAACCGATCGGACCCGTCGATCCGATCAGCACCCGACATCCCTCGTCGACCACGACGACGTCGAGGATCCGGACGTTGTCGTCGGGAGCCGGAAGGGCCTCCCACCGGGAAGCCTCGGGAACGAAGCGGAGGATCGACCTAGTCACGACCGTCCTCCATCTCCGACATCACTCGGGCCACGACCTCGCGGACGCATCCGATGCATCGCGACTTGCGCTTCCGCCAGTTGGCCGAACCGCCCGACGAGGTCACTCGTCCGAGGGCCTCGTCGATGATCGCGTCGAACGAGAGCCGACCGGTCGGAGCCACGATCCGATCGCGCTCGAGGGCGATCGACTGCACCGCCCGCAGGGCGATCGAACGAATGGTTTCCGGCGAGCAACCACCACAGTTCCCGGCACGAATCGGCGTCGCGCCGAGCCGACGCAGGAACTCCTCGTAGAAGACCGACGACACGATCTCGTCCTCTGGTCCGGCCGGGTCGCGACCCGGCTCGATCGCGGCCGCGAGAGAGGAACGGCGGTTGACCGAGCGCGCCGCGTCGATCGCCAGGTTGGCGAGTATCCGATAGCCGTAGCGCGCGGCATCGTCGGGGCCGTCCACCGAGGGCAGCGGTTCGATGCGAACGCCGAGACTGGTGGTGACCCGCACCCACGCCTGTTGCACCAGGTCGTCTCCGTCGAGGTCGAGACCGTGACGAGCCACCAGCGACATCGCGGCTCGACGGGCGTCGTCGCCCGAAACCCAGGCCAGCACGAGGTCGGCCTGGTGGCGCAGCCTCGCCGCGTCGTCCGCCATTTCGCGACAGTAGTCAGCCCCGAGTCACGAATGGGATGGATGTTCGTTGACCCGTCATGAACCCGAGTCACGCGCACCGCCCACCGTCCCGCTTGCTTCCTCGCCGCGTCCTTCTCGCTCTGGCCCTTCTGGCCGGGTCGATCGCGGCGACGAGCGTGTCGTCGCCCGTCCGGGCGGAGTGGGCCCCGGTCGAACCAACTCCCGCCCAACCTCGCATCCTGTTGGCCCCCTGCCAGTCGGCGAGCGACCTCGACTGCATCGAATCGATCGGCGCCTACATCAACGGCAACTACGTGGACGGAACCCTCACCGGCAACACCGGACCGGACGCCAGTGGTGGAATCTGCTGTCACGAGTGGCAGATACCCGGTCTGGTGAACGAGGACGGGCTGGATCGGGTCGAAACCCAGGCCACCCTCGATTTTCCCGGCATCCCGGGACGCAACGCGATGCTGGGCTTCGAGATCCACGCCACGACCCAGAACGGCTTCCGGCCGCCTTACGAGAGTGGTAGCACCGCCTGCACGACCAACAAGATCGCGGGCGTGTGCGTTCGCTACGGAAACACGCAGCAGAACATCCGGTACCAGGCGGTGATCCGCACGAGTTGGTTGCTGCCCTCGGCCATCACACCCAAGGCCGGCGACGTGGAGGTCGACGTCGAACGACTGTCGACCAGTGGCGCGTCGAAGATCACCGTCTCGGGCATCCCCTACGACATCCTCGGCGTCGATACCGAGACCGATGTCGACGATCCCGATGCGCGCGGGGCGTGGAAGGTGAACCGTTTCGCCTTCGCGATTCTCGACACCCGCTATTTCGGACCGGCCAAGCACTGCGCCGAATCGCCGACCTTCACGGTGGCCGACAACTCGTGGGCACCCAGCGTCCCCACCTTCGATCCGGCGACCGGCAAGTTGTCGCTGCGCATCGGCAATCCGCACTACGACACCGACGGCACCACGGTCTGGATCGGCAAGTACCAGGCCCGCATTCCGCTGGAGACGGCCCGATGCATGTGGGGTCCGTCGATCGACGAGAACACCGAGTTCTCGTTCGAGATCGTCGATCCCGACGACCCCGACAACGTCGCCACCACCAACGTCACGGTGGTCGGCGAGGTCGTCGTGATCACGGCGACCAACTTCCACTACTCGACGCCCACGCTCTCGGTGACCGCCGAGAGCAGCTTCCAACCGGTGACGCCGTTGCGAATCATGGACACCCGTGACGGAACCGGCGGAGTGATGCGGGCCAAGGTGGGCAACGGCACCAACGACCAGGGAGTCCCGTTGGTGTTCGACGTGCGCGACAAGGGTGGCCTGCCCACCGAGGCCAACCAGATCACGGCGGTGTCGCTGAACGTCACCGCGGCCAACACCACCGTCGGCAGCGAAGGTGGTTGGGTGGCGGTGTACCCGTGCGGCACCACACCCAACGTCTCCAACCTCAACTTCGTGTCCGGCCAGATCACACCCAACGCCGTCATCACTCCCGTCAGTGCCCAGGGCACGGTGTGCTTCAAGGTGTACGGACGCGCCGACCTGATCGTCGACGTCAACGGTTGGTACCCGCCCGGTTCGGGCCTGACCGCGGTCTCGCCGTCGCGCATCATGGACACTCGCAACGGCACCGGTGGCGTCGCGGCCGCCAAGGTCGGCAACGGCACCAACGAACAGGGCGCCGCCCTCACCTTCGACGTGCGCGGCAAGGGCGGGCTGCCCACCGATGCGTCGACGATCGGTGCCGTGTCGCTGAACGTCACCGCGGCCAACACCACCGTGGGCAACGAGGGCGGCTGGGTGGCCGCCTACCCGTGCGGCACCACGCCCGGCGTGTCGAACCTCAACTTCGCGTCCGGCCAGATCACACCCAACGCCGTCATCACCCCCGTCAGCGCCCAGGGCACGGTGTGCTTCAAGGTGTACGGACGGGCCGACCTGATCGTCGACGTCAACGGCTGGTTCGAGTCGGGATCGGGATTCACGCCCGTGACGCCGTCGCGCATCATGGACACCCGGGACGGCACCGGTGGCATCGCGGCCGCCAAGGTCGGCAACGGCACCAACGAACAGGGCGCCGCCCTCACCTTCGACGTGCGCGGCAAGGGCGGGGTCCCGGCCACGGCCTCCGACATCGGTGCCGTGTCGCTGAACGTCACCGCGGCCAACACCACGGTCGGCAACGAGGGTGGCTGGGTGGCGGTGTACCCGTGCGGCACCACTCCGGGCGTGTCGAATCTCAACTTCGTGTCCGGCCAGATCACACCCAACGCGGTCATCACTCCCGTCAGTGCGCAGGGAACCATCTGTTTCAAGGTGTACGGACGCGCCGATCTGATCGTCGACGTCAACGGCTGGTTCGCCGCCTGACCCAATGTGATGTGACCCGGTCTGATGTGACCCGGTCTGATGTGACCCGGTCGTCGACGAGAGTCGCCGGCGACCGTGTCACATCGGCGGGCCGCCCCAGGCCGGAACCCCCGACGGTCCCCCACCGAAGAGGTCGGACTTGGCGGCCGCCAGCGTCGCAACGGTCCACGGCTTGCCTCCGGCGACGATCGAGTTCGCGATCTCGGTGGGACGGATGCGATGCACCTGATCGCCGAGCACGATGAAGGTCTGGCCACTCACGTCGGCCGCGTGGTCGGAGGCGAGGAACGCCACCATCGGACTGATGTTGGCCGGGTCGTACTTGTCGAAGCCCGTCTCGGGTTTGGCAAACTTGGGGTTCACCTCGGTCATGGGAGTGCGGGCGCGGGGAGCGATGCAGTTCACGGTGACGTTGTAGCGACCGAGTTCGCGCGCCAGCACGAGTGTCATCGTGATGATGCCGCCCTTGGCCGATCCGTAGTTGCCCTGGCCGGGTCCGCCGAAGAGGCCACTCTCGCTCGTCGTGTTGATGATGCGGCGCGGGGGTAGTTCGGCTCCGTCACCCAGTTCCTTGGCGCGATTGCGCCAGTGAAGGGCGGCGAAGTGCGCCGGCGCGAAGTGTCCTTTCAGGTGCACGTCGACCACGCCGTCGAACTGGCCCTCCTCCATCGAGAAACTCATCGCGTCGCGAATGAAGCCGGCGTTGTTCACCAACACGTGCAGGTCGCCGAACTCGTCGATCGCGCGGCCGACCAGACCCTCGGCCGCCGACCAGTCGCTCACCGATCCCCGGTGGGCGATCGCCCGCCCACCGTCGGCAACGATGGAAGCGGCGACGTCGTCGATCGCGGGCGAGAGATCGTTCACCACCACCGCGGCACCCTCGGCCGCCAGCATCTCGGCGTGGCAACGGCCGACACCTTGTGCGGCACCCGTCACGATCGCCACTCGCCCGTCGAGCGAACCCATCACTGCCTCCCGAAAGTCGTTCGAAACGATTCTGATACGGTGTCAGAACCTAGTCGGCACGGGGATGACGGCACCCACGCGCCGTTTTCCGTCCGGCCGGACGAGCGGTCTCAGCATGTCAGCGCACACCGATTCCACCGACGACGGTTCGGCCGACGCGGCCGCGCGCAACCCCGTCGAGACGCGACGACCGGTCGCGCTGGTCACCGGGGCCAGTCGCGGGGTCGGTCGCGGGATCGCCCTCGCTCTCGCCCGCTCCGGCCACGACATCGTGGCCACCGCGCGCACGATTCGCGAGGGAACCGCCGTCAACCCGAGCAATGGGAACGCGTTGCCCGGCAGTCTCGACACCTTGGTGGCCGAGATCGAGCGGTTCGGTGGTCGCTGCCGTGCCTTTCCCTTCGATCTGCTCGATCTCGAGTCCGTGGAGACCTTCGTCGACGACGTGTTGGCGCGCGTCGGTCGCGTCGACGTCTTGGTGAACAACGCCGTCTACGTCGGCCCCGGCAACGACGCGCTCTTCGTCGACAACGATCCCACCGACATCCGCCACCGCGTCGACGGCAACGTCACGTCTCCCCTGCTCATCACGCGAGCCTTCCTTCGACACGCTCTCGAATGGGCTCCCGACGACTCCGGCCATCGAGCCTCGCTGGTGAACGTGACGAGTGACGCCGGACGACGCACCCCCGAACGGCTCGCCGGCCACGGAGGATGGTCGCTGGTGTACGCGGCCACCAAGGCCGGGTTCCATCGAATCGCCGACATGGTGGCCCACGAGTACGGACACCTCGGGGTGCGTGCCATCAACGTGAACCCCGGCCTGGTGGTCACCGAACGCGTTCTCGACTCCGGCGGATCCCTCGAATGGATCGCCCGACACGGGGTTCCACCCATCGTGATCGGGGAGGCGGTGACGCGACTGCTCCGGGATCCGTTGATCAGAAACGGCGCGTACGTGCACGCTCAGCCCTACCTCCGGGAGGTTCTGGGTGACACACTGTTCGAGGAACTCGTGGCGAGGAGCTCAACATGACCGACACCTACGTGATCGGACCCACCAACGTCGACCTGCTGGAGCCCGAACCCGAGCACAGCCCGGTGCACTACACGTTGATCTCGGTCGACGACCATCTGGTGGAGCCTCCGGGAATGTTCGACGGGCGTCTTCCGTCGGCGTTGCAGGACCGGGCGCCACGACTCGTGGTGAACGAGCGAGGACACCAGGTCTGGTCGTTCGACGGGCAGACCTTCACTCAGGTCGGCATGAACGCGGTGGCCGGTCGCCGCGCCGAACTTCGATCACTCGAACCGGCACGCTTCGAGGACATGCGCCGCGGCTGCTGGGACATCCACGAGCGCATCCGCGACATGGATCTGATCGGTTGCTGGGCGTCGCTCAACTTCCCGTCGCAGATCACCGGTTTCGCCGGACGGGTGTTCTCGGCCTGTTCCGATCCCGAACTCGGTTTGGCCACCATGCGCGCGTGGAACGATTGGCTCCACGACGAGTGGTGGCAGCCGTACCCCGACCGCATCATCCCCTGCGGCATCACGTGGCTCGCCCCCGGCCCGGATGGCACGGCGCGACTCGGCGCCGACGAGATCCGTCGCAACGCCGAGCGCGGCTTCGTGTCGGTCACCCTGCCCGAGCGACCGCACAACCTCGGTCTGCCGAGCCTCTTCAGTGGTTGGTGGGATCCGATCATCGAGGCCTGCGTCGAGACCGACACCGTGGTGTCGTTACACGTCGGGTCGTCGGGCATGTACGCCATGCCCTCCGACGCGCCGGCTCTGCAACTGGGGGCGACTCTGTTCGGCCAACTCTCGCTCACCGCGTGCGCCGAATGGCTGTGGAGCGGCTACGCCTACCGCTACCCGGGTCTGAAGATCGCCATGAGCGAGGGAGGTATCGGTTGGGTGCCGATGTTGCTCGATCGTCTCGAGAACGTCGTCGACCGCAGTGGTTACGGGGCCGGCTGGGACTTGCGTCCCGCCGAGGTGTTGCGACGCAACTTCTGGTTCTGCACCATCGACGATCCCTCCACAATCGATCTTCACGAGGCGATCGGCGACGACCACATCATGGTCGAGGTCGACTATCCGCACGGTGACAGCACGTGGCCGAACACGCAGTCGGTGCTGAAGGACGCGTGGGGACATCTCCCCGATCATCTGCTGCGCAAGTTCTGTTGCGAGAACGCCGCGTCGCTCTACCGACACCCTCTGCCGGAACGCATCGTCCCGTGAGCACGGTCGCCGATCTGTTCCGCGCCCGCTCGGGCGATTCCAACGTCGGTTACGTGTTCGAGGACCGCACCTGGACCTGGGCCGAGGTGGTGCGCGAGTCGTCCACTCGCGCCGAGTTGCTGCGCGACCTGCTCGACCCCGATCGCCCTCCGCACGTCGGCGTGCTCCTCGAGAACGTGCCCGACTACCTCTTCTGGATCGGGGCGGCCGCCCTCACCGGTTCGTGCATCGTCGGCATCAACCCGACCCGCCGCGGCGCCGAACTCGCCCGCGACGTGCGCCATACCGACTGTCAGATCGTCGTGTCGGACACGACGGGGCTGCAACTTCTCGCCGGGCTCGACATCGGGGTTCCGGCCGACCGGATCGTCGACATCGACTCCGACGAGTATCACCGCGACGTCGCGCGTCTCCGCACCGATGTCGTGCCGACCGTCGACTTCGATCCGGCGTCACCGCTCTTCTTGCTGTTCACCTCCGGCTCCACCAGTGCCCCGAAGGCCGTGGTGTGCACCAATGAGCGCATGGCCGTCACCGCGGTGCGGGCCGGCGAGATCTACGGGGTGACCGCCGACGAGGTGTGCTACTGCCCGATGCCGCTCTTCCACGGCAACGCCCTGATGGCCTGCTGGGGTCCGGCGCTCGCCGTCGGTGCCCGGGTGGTGCTGCGCCGCAAGTTCTCGGCCTCGGGATTCCTCGACGACATCCGCCGCCACGGCTGCACCTATTTCACGTACGTCGGGCGCACCATCGCCTACGTGCTCGGACAACCGGCCACCGCCGACGATCGCGACCACCGGCTCCGACTCGGTTTCGGAACCGAAGCCAGCGCACTCGACCGCGAGAGATTCCTCGAGCGCTTCGGTTGTCCCTTGGTCGAGGGCTACGGATCGAGCGAGAGCGTGGTGGCGATCATCCGCACGCCCGACACCCCCGCCAACGCGCTCGGTCGCGAGCGTCCCGACATGGCCGGCGACGTCGTGGTGGTCGATCCGGCGACGGGCATCGAGTGTCCACGGGTCCGCTTCGACGAGCACGGTGCGATCGCCAATCCGGAGTGCATCGGCGAGATCGTGAACCTGAAGGGCGCCTCGGCCTTCGAGGGGTACTACAACAACCCCGATGCGTCGTCCGACCGGGTTCGCAACGGCTGGTACTGGACCGGCGATCTGGGTTATCGCGACGACGACGGCTTCTTCTACTTCGCCGGCCGCAACGCCGACTGGTTGCGGGTCGACAGCGAGAACTTCGCCGCCGCGCCGGTCGAGAACATCGTGGCCCGCTTCCCCGGTGTCGTCATGAACGCCGTGTACCCGGTGCCCGATCCCACGACCGGCGACATGGTGATGTGCGCCATCGAACTCTCGTCGGGTGCCGGCTTCGACCCGGTCGCCTTCGACGACTTCCTCGGTCGCCAACGCGACCTCGGCACCAAGTGGTCGCCGCAGTTGGTGCGCATCGTGAACCGGATGCCCCTCACCGCCAACAACAAGGTGCACAAACCGCCGCTTCGTTCCGAGAAGTGGCGGACCGACGACGTCGTGTTCTGGCGATCCGAACGAGGTGCGCCGTTGCGCGCGATGAACGAAACCGACCGAGCCTCGCTCGAGGAACGATTCGCCGCCAACGGCCGCGCGAACCTACTGACCGGCCTCTGACCGCCAGCGCTGCCACGACTCGAGGCACTCGGGCAATTCGCCGCGGCCGGTCTGGTTGATCGGCCAGTTGGCGTCGGCCAGACCCACCGGTGGATTCGGCATGTCGTGCCCGTACCAGAGCAGATGACGACGACGCGAGAAGCACCAAGCTCCTTCGACGCGGCGATACACGTCGTGATACTGGATCTGGTGGATGATCCAGCGTCCGTCGGCGTCCTCGATCTCGCCGCGACACGCCACCACTCCGGTGGCGTCGTCGGGGCCGGTCACCTCGATCGAGTGGGCACCGATCTGCAGGATGACGCGACCGAGCCCCCGCATCTGGCGGTCGAACTCGGCGCGCAAGGCGGCGCGACCCGACACGTCGCGCGCCACCTTCACGTCGGGAACGAACAACTCCACGAGGCGATCGAGGTCGCGTCCGCCGTAGTGCAACGCGTAACGCGAGACCAACTGGCGGATGTCCTCGCCGGCCGTCAACCAACCCACCGGGTCGGCGTCGCGCCAGGCGGTCACCGCGGACCGCCGGGCAACGGATGCGGGTGCGCGGTCGGTTGCAGGAGAGCATCGGTGCCACCGTCGACGAACAGGATCTGCCCGACCACGTACGACGAAGCGTCCGACAGCAGGAAGCGGATCGCCGACGCGATCTCGTCGGGGCGTCCCCACCGTCCGCGCGGAATCGGGATCGCATCCAGCGACTCCTTCACGCCCGGCATGTCGAGCAGGGGGCGCGTCATACCGGTGTCGATGACACCAGGAGCGACGGCGTTGAGACGCACTCCCCCGGCCATCCACGCCGCGGCGTTTCGTCGAACCCAGTAGGCGATGGCCAACTTGCCCGCGGGATACGCGAGAAAGGCGCGCGGGTCGGCGTAGCGCTCGATCATCGCGGCCTCGTCGGATTCGAGATACTCCATCGCCTCGATCATCGGAAGACCCGGTGTCATGGTCGTCGAGTTCGACGAGATCATCACGACGGCCGCCTCGCTCGTCTTCTGGCCCGTCGTCCGGCCCGCTTGCTCGAGCGCCGGCCGCAGCCCTTCGACGATGGCGAGAGTGCCGTAGAAGTTCACCGACACGATCAATCGGTTGGGGGCCGGCGTGCTGACACCCGCGCACGGCACCAATCCGTGCAGCACACCCCCGGAGAGTTCGAGCACCTCGGCCACGATGCGGTCGCGGTCGGCCGGCAACGACAGATCGCCGGTCACGTCGGCATCGCGCAGATCGACCCCGATCACCCGCCAACCGTCGGCCTCCAGGATGCTCTTGGTGGCGGCACCGATGCCCGAGGCCGATCCGGTGACGCACACCGTGCGACTCGCGCGTTCGGAATTGTCGACCACGTTCCCTCCTCGACCACGGGTTCCCGACAGTGTGGCAGATCACCTACCGTTCACTCATGCGCGTCGTCGTCTGCAACGAATTCGGCCCCCTCGATCGACTGGTCGTCGAGGAGCGACCCGCACCCGATCTGTTCCCCGGTTGCGTGCGCGTGGCGGTCTCGGCCTGCGGCGTGAACTACGTCGACGCTCTCTTCGTGCAGGGCAAGTACCAGATCAAGCCACCGACTCCGTTCGTACCCGGCATGGAAGTCGTGGGGCGAGTCGTCGAGGTCGCACCCGACGTGTCGAACCTCGCGGTCGGCGATCGGGTGTTCGCCAACGTGGGCCTCGGGGGCTTCGCCGACGAGGCGGTGGTGGCGGCCAAACGAATCCTCCCGATCCCCGACTCGTTGACCGACGGGCAGGCCGCCACGTTCATGCAGAGTTACCTCACCGCCTGGTTCGCTCTGGTCGAACGCGCGCGGTCGCGCGCGGGCCAATGGCTTCTCGTCACGGGAGCGGGCAGCGGCGTCGGTCTCGGAGCAGTCGATGTCGGCGCGGCTCTCGGGCTCCGGGTGATCGCCGTCGCATCGACCCCGGAGAAGCGGGCTCTCGCCACCGCGCGAGGCGCGGTGGCGGTGCTCGACTCGATGGCCTCCGCCGACGAACTGAAGGAGGAGGCCAAGCGCATCTCCGGCGGTGGGGTGGATCTCGTGTACGACCCGGTGGGTGGCGAGGCCGCCGAGGTGCTGTTGCGCGCACTGGGAGACGACGGGCAGTACCTCGTGATCGGTTTCGTGGCGGGCATCCCCCGCTTTCCGGCCAATCAGGTTCTGTTGCGCAATCGCCGGGTGACGGGCGTCGACTGGGGTGGCTGGGCCGGCAAGAACCCGGCGCTCAACGATGCGATGCTGTCCGAGGTGCTGCGTCTCGTCGGGCTGGGTCGACTCTCGCCCGTCGAACCGATCACCTACCCATTGTCGGAGGCCGCGCGCGCGTTGAGCGATCTCGAGGCACGCCGCGTGGCCGGCAAGGTGGCACTGATTCCCTGACCCGCCGGGCGCGCCCGACCGAGCTTCGACCGGGTGTCAATCGAGTAGGTGCGTTCGACCGGTCGTCGTGAATCTCTCACGCAACGCCGCGGCTTCGGCCGGTCCGAACGTTTCGAAGTCGACGCTCTTGCCGACGCGATGCCACAACCGCCCCCCGCGCTCGGCCTCGTGCCATCGGCGCTTCACCAGATCACGCTTCAGCACCTTGTTGGTCTGGGTCATCGGGAACTCGTCGACCAGTTGCAGGTACGAGGGCAACCACTTCGGTCCGAGGTCGGGTTGTTCGACGAGGAAGCGACCGAAGTCGACGACGTCGAAACCGGTCGGATCGGACACCTGCACCGCCGCCATCAATCGGTCGCCGATCTCGGCGTCGGGTACTCCGTACGCCACGGCGAGAATGACCCCCGGGTAACGCATGATGATGCGTTCGACGGGCGCCGCGGCGAAGTTCTCGCCATCGACCCGGAGCCAGTCGGCGGTACGTCCGGCGAAATAGAAGAAGCCGTTCTCGTCGCGGTAGGCGAGATCGCCGGTCCAGTAGGCGCCGTCGCGCAGGCGCTCGGCGTTGGCCTCCGGGTTGTTGTAGTACCCCTCGAACGTGCCGCCGCCGGAGTTCACGATCTCGCCGGTGGCCTCCTCGGCGTTGAGCAGACGTCCATCGGCGTCGAAGCGGGCCGGCGGGCACTCCGCTCCGGTGTCGGAGTTGCGCACCGAGATCGTGGGTTGAGCGGCCACTCCGAGCGCACCTTTCGGCATGTCGGGAATCCGGACGATCGATGCCCCGGTCTCGGTTTGCCCGTAACCGTCGGTGAGTTTGCAACCGAAGCGTTCCGCGAACCGCGCCAGGTCCGACTCGGATCCCTCGTTGCCGAATCCACGACGCAACGGGTTGTCGGCATCGTCGGGCTCCTCGGGCGTGGCGAGCACGTAGGCGAGTGGCTTGCCGACGTAGTTGAAGTAGGTGGCCCCGAAACGTCGCACGTCGGACAGGAACTCCGACGCCGAGAACTTGCGTCGCAACGCGACCGTGGCCCCGGACACCAGCGACGGAGCCCACGCCGAGAACAAGGCATTCGAATGGAACAGGGGCATCGAGATGTAGGTGACGTCGTCCGAGGTCATGTCGACGATGAAGCACATCGACGTCGCGACGAAACTCAGACGTCCGTGCGTCGTGATCACGGCTTTCGGCGCCCCACTCGTACCGGAGGTGAACAAGAGGAAGATCTGCGTCGCGGGCGAGACCGGGCAGTCGGCGGCAGAGGGCAACGACGCTCCCCGGTGCGGCGTCAGTCGACTCTCGTACTCCGGAGTGTCGACCACCAGCAGCTTGTCCGCGGCCGCACCGAGGTCGAGACCATCGAGCAAAGCGGCCTGCGATGGCTCGGTGACCACCACCAGGCAGTCGGTGTGCGAGATGTCGCGTTCGAGTTCGGCACCGCGTCGCGTCGGGTTGATTCCGACCACGGTGGCCCCGGTGACGGCGGCCGCACCCACCCACATCAGGAACTCCGGCGTGTTGTCGAGCAGGACACCGATGTGCGGCGGCGTTCCCTCGGGACGACCGGCCAGGACATGTCGCCACCAGTCGGCCCGCGCCGCCACTTCGGCGCACCACTGCCGGTACGTCCACGAGCGATCCTCGAAGAGGATCGCCGGGTTGTCGTCGTCGGCGCGAGCCCGAACGTGGTCGGCGAAGGTGGAGGCGGCTTCAGAGTTCACGTGAGACCTCGTGTGCGGAATGGATGGCGCCTTCGATGTAGCCGACCCGGGCGGCGTCGCCGACCACGTGGATGGACGTTCCCGGGAGCGATACGACCAGTTCATCGGCGAACGATCGGTCGGATTCGACGCACGACGCAACCACCACCGTGTCGCCGCGCACCTCGAACTCCTTGTCGTCGACCCGGTAGCGAACGTTGACGTCCGAGATCGACACCACCGTGGCGTTGCGCACGATGTCGACGCCGTGTCCGGTCGCCTTGCGAACCGCGGTCCAACGACGCGGCATCGCCATGGGAAGTCCGGCTTGGGCGCCTTCCTCGAGCACCACGACCTTGCGCCCGCGCTCGGCCAGGAACTCGGCCAGCTCGAGGCCGACCAACGAACCGCCGATCACCACGACCCGTCGTCCGACCGGCATCCAACGCCTCGACAATCGGCGAATGCGGTCGGCCGAACGCAACAGTCCGAACGCCCGACCGAGACCCACCGCCGCCCGAGCCGGAACCGAGACCGAGCCGGGGCGCGGCGAGCCGTCGCCGGTGACGAGGGCCTTCAGTTCGTCACCCGACAGGACGTGCGGAAGGTCCGCTCCGGGAACGTCGGGTCGACCGCGGCGGGCCCCGGTGGCCACGATCACGTGATCGGGGCGCAACTCGCGAATCGTCACGGCGGTGGCGACCACGCCCAGCCGGACGTCGACGCCGAGGCGACGCACCTCGTGACCCAGCCAGTGCACCAGCATCTCGTTCGCGGGAGTGGTGAGTTGCGAGAACCACATCGTTCCGCCGAGCCGGTCGCCGCGCTCGAGCAGGGTGACCGTGGCACCGCGCTCGGCCGCGACCCGCGCCGCCTCGAGACCTCCGGGACCGCCACCGATCACGACCACCCGTGCCGGCGCCGCGAGCGCGCGCGGTCGCGCCACCGCCTCGTTCCCGAGCGCCGGGTTGACCGCGCACTTCGGAGTACCGTCGAAGAAGTTCTGTTCGACGCACACGTAGCAGTTGATGCAGGGGCGGACCGACTCGCGCACCCCGAGCTCGAGTTTGTTCACCAGTTCGGGATCGGCGAGTAGTTGCCGACCCATCGACACGAAGTCGCAATCGCCCACCGCGACCATCTGGTCGGCGATCTCGGGCAACAGTCGACCCACCGCGATGACGGGGATCGAGACCTCCCTCTTCACGGTGCGGGCGAACTCGCGGTACTGCGCGACGGTGGAGGGCAAGGGGCCATCGGTGAAGTCGGCGAAGGGGTTGTGGGCGTTGGCCGACACGTGAATGGCATCGGCCCCGGCCGCTTCCACGAGCGCGGCCGCACGAGCGGTCTCCTCGCAATCGAGGCCATCCTCGAGGCCGTATTCGTGCCCGTTGAGCCGGACGATCACCGGATACTCCGGTCCGACCTCCCGCTTCACCGCGGCGACCACCTCGCAGGTGAGGCGGGCCCGGTTCTCGATCGAACCGCCCCAACGATCGGTGCGTCGGTTGTACCCGGCCGACAGGAACGTCGAGAGCAGATAGCCGTGCGCGGCGTGGATCTCGATGGCGTCGACGCCGGCCGCCTTCACCCGTCGGGCGGCGGCGGCGAACTGATCGATGACCCACAGCAGATCGTCCTCGTCGGCGACCTTGTGTTGCGCCTTCTTGCCCTGGGTCGCGGTGGCGAGCCCCATCAGTTCGTCCATGGTGTTGTCGCGCAGCGCCGACAGATCCATCGAGGTGTCGAGCACCGAAGGCACCAACTGCGGACGACCCTCGGCGGTGTCGACACTCGCGGTCTTGCCGTGATGGCACAACTGCATGCACAGCAAGCCACCCACCTCGTGGATCGCATCGGCCAGCCGACGCAGTCCGGGAACGAAGCGGTCGTCGGAGAAGGCCGGCTGGTGTCGCGACGTGGCGCCGATGGGCCACGCCACCGCTCCCGTGCCGGTGATCACCATGCCGGTTCCACCGGCGGCGCGAGCCCGGTAGTGCGCGATCTCGGGTTCGGTGATCTCGCCTTCCACGCACAGATTCATGTCCATCGCCGGCAACAGCACCCGGTTGGGAATGTCGAGACCGGCGATCCGGCCCGAGGACAGCAGTGCCGCGAACGGTCGACCGAACTCGGGTACGCCCGTCGAGGTCGAACCGGGAACGCGGGACTCGTTCTCGTCGATCACCGTCATGGGTGTCCCGCCGTGTCCATCGATGAAACGCTACTCGCCCCGCTCGGCCACGCTTCCGGTCGACGGAACCCGTCGACCATCCGTTGCTAGTTTCCGACTCTGGGCGAAAGTCGCCACACATCCGCCATGAACATCGAATCCTCCCCCACCCCACGCTCCGATTCCGCCGATCGGCCGGGTTCGACGCGCGATGGATGGCTGGTGAGCAACGGTCAGGTGTTGGCGAGCGCCCGCCTCGCCACCGACCGCGCGTCGCGACGCCGGGGACTCCTCCGGTCCAACGCTCCCGGCGCTCCCGACACGACCGAAGGGGCGCTCGTGCTGGCCCCGTGTCGTTGGGTACACACCATCGGAATGCGTCGGGCCATCGAGGTCGCCTACCTCGACGGCGACGGAAGGGTCATCAAGGCGGTGCACATGCGTCCGCACCGACTCGGCGCTCCGGTTCCGCACGCCAAGGTCGTCGTCGAGGCACCCCAAGGAGCGTTCTCCCGTTGGGGACTGCGCGTCGGCGACACCGTCGAGGTCCGAACCACGTGACGGGCTCGCTGGTTCTCGTCGCGACGCCGATCGGAAACCTCGGCGACCTCGCCCCGCGAGCGGTGGAAGCCTTCCGGACGGCGGGGTTGGTGTGTTGCGAGGACACTCGACGCACCGGACTCCTCCTGTCGAATCTCGGTATCGACGCGACACTCATGCGCCTCGACGATCACACCGAGCACCACGGAGTCGCCCGGGTGGTCGACGTGCTGCGAAGTGGACGCGACGTGGTGGTGGTGTCCGACGCCGGCACGCCGGGAATCAGCGATCCCGGAACGCGGGTGGTGCGCGCGGCGATCGCCGAGGGGCACCGCGTCACCTCGATTCCCGGTCCGAGCGCGTTGCTCGCCGCCGTGATCGTCAGCGGTCTGCCCACCGAGCGCTTCGTGTTCGAGGGCTTCCTGCCCCGTCGGGGCCCCGAACGTCGCCGACGACTCGGGGAGATCGCCCGCGAACAACGCACGGTCGTTCTGTACGAGGCACCTCATCGTCTCGTCGAGACGATGACCGATCTGCTCTCGGCCTGCGGTGATCGATCCGTCGCCGTGGCTCGCGAACTCACCAAGATCCACGAGGAGATCTGGCGAGGAACCCTCGCGAATTTCGAACCGGCCGCCGACGAACCGCGCGGAGAGCACGTGATCGTTCTCGGGGGTCGCGCCGATCCCTCACCCACCACCGACGAAGAGATCGATCTCGCACTCCGCAGCGAACTCGATTCCGGCGCCTCGGTGAAGGACGCGGCGGCGACGGTCGCCGAACTGGCCGGCATCCCCAAGCGCGAGGCCTACCAACGGGCGATGCGTCTTCGCGGGTGATCGTCAGCCACGCGGGGCCAGCGCCAGTTGTCGGCTGAGTGCCAGCAGATTCCCCGACGCGTCCCAGATCTCTCCGTCCTCCTCCAGGAGTCCGTTGTCGAGATGACGGGTCCGGAACGAACACATCACCGGTCCGCCCGTCGGAAGGCCGTGGAGTTGGAACGAGAGGTCCATCGTCGGCACCCAGCCGAGTGGCAGATCGGCGTTGAAGAGAGCCGGCGGGAACGCGTCGCACGCCAACAGGAGCGACAACGAGTCGATCGGACGCCGATCGACGAATTCGAACCAACCCCGCACGACCGCCTCGCCGCTTCGCCGTTCGGTTCGCAGCCCGGCGTCGCGCGGATCGAAGCGGCAGTCGACTCTCGACCGGATCGCGACCGGCCATTCGCTCCGATCGTCGACGGTGCACGAGTCGTACGGGGCGACGTCCGGCGCACCGTCGAACCGCCGCGACGGACCGCCCGGATCGCCGCGCAGATCGCCGAGCGTGAGCAGCGACCTGAGCACCTCGCGATCCCGACCATCACGATCGAGATGCATCGAGACCATGGCGGTCGCGAAACGCCGGCCGCTTCTCACCGTCTCCACCCGAATCCGGGCGGGACCAGCCGAGACCGGAGCCAGATAGTGGGTGGAGGCCGAGATCACGTCCGGGCGTCCGGTGGCATCGACGGCCGCGCGGGCGAGCAACGACAGCAGGTAACCGCCGTTCGCGTTTCCGAGGATGTCCCAACCTTCGACCACCCGACATTCGTAATTGCGGAATTCGTGGCGGCGGAACCGTTCGTCGATCCCGGAATCGCCGTCGACGAGCGACACGACCGACGTGTCCCGGTCGAACTCGTAGCCACCACCCACGTCGAATGACCCTACACAGGCACCCGTCGAGGTCATAGCCTCGCTCTCATGTCGTCCAACGCAACATCGGGGCACTTCTACGCGACGACACCGATCTACTACGTCAACGCCCGACCGCATCTCGGCCACGCGTACACGACGATCGTCGCCGACGCGCTGTGCCGTTGGCGGCGACTTCTCGGTGACGACGTCCATTTCCTCACCGGCACCGACGAACACGGCCTGAAGATCCAGCAGGCGGCCGACGCCGCCGGGAAGTCTCCGCGCGACTTCGTCGATTCGATCGCTCCCCTCTTCGCCGAGGCATGGGAACGGCTCGACATCTCGAACGACGACTTCATTCGGACCACCGAGGAGCGTCACCGCATCGGTGTGCAGCGGCTGCTCCAGGCCTGTCGCGACAACGGCGACATCGAACTCGACACCTATCGAGGTCTCTATTGCGTCGCCTGCGAGGCCTACTACGTCGACGACGATCTGGTCGACGGCAACTGCCCGATCCACAAACGTCCCGTCGAAACGGTCGAGGAGGAGAACTACTTCTTCCGTCTCTCGCGGTACGGCGATCGTCTTCTCGAGTGGTACGAGCACCACCCGGGTGCGATCGTTCCCGAACACCGCATGAACGAGGTGATCGGCTTCATCAAGCAGGGACTGCTCGACTTCAGCATCAGTCGCACCAGTTTCACCTGGGGCATACCGCTGCCGTGGGACGAACGCCACGTCACCTACGTCTGGTTCGACGCGCTGGCCAACTACATCACCGCCATCGGATACGGCCGCGACGACGAAGCCTTCGCCTCCCGTTGGCCCGTCGACTACCACCTCATCGGCAAGGACATCATCCGCTTCCACTGCGTGTACTGGCCGGCGATGCTGATGTCGGCCGGCATCGAGCCACCCAAGGGCTGGGCGGTCGGAGGATGGTTGCTGGTCGGCGGCGAGAAGATGTCGAAGACCACCGGAAACGTCGTGAACCCACTCGATCTGATCGACGACATCGGTGTCGACGGATTCCGCTACTACGTCCTCGCCGACACGCCGTACGGCGCCGATGGCGACTTCACCTACGAGGGACTCATCGGCCGCTACAACTCCGACCTCGCCAACAACCTCGGCAACCTGTTGAGTCGCGTCGCCACCGTCGTGGGCAAGAAGTGCGGCGGCATCGGCCCCGCTCCGAGTCCGTCGAGTCCGTTGGCCGCCGTCGCGACGGCCGCCGTCGACGAGACGATCGCCCGCTGGGCCGAGGTGCAACCGAGTCGCGCCCTCGAGGCCACCTGGCAGCTGATCCGCGCGACCAACGCCCACCTCGAGGCCAACGAACCCTGGAAGGCCGAGCCCGGTCCCGATGTCGACGCGGTGATGGGAGACGCCCTCGAGGCGTTGCGCATCGTGGCGATCCTCGCCTCGCCCGCGATCCCTCGCACCGCTCAGACCGTGTGGGAGCGGATCGGGATGCCGGGACGGGTGGACGCGCAACGGCTACCCGGCGCCGGAGCATGGGGCGGCTATCCGGGCGGATCGACCATCGACAAGGGCGAACCCCTTTTCCCGCGTCGCCAGTCCTGAGGGAACCGGTCGGACGTCGCGACATGTGGACCGACACGCACTGCCACCTCGAAGACGAGAGATACCGCGGGCCGTCCGACCGCGATCTCGGTGGCGTGGAGGCGGTGCTCGACCGGGCCCGCGCGGCCGGCGTCTCGTGCTTCGTCACCATCGGATGCGACGCCGAATCGTCGCGCACCGCCATCGAGTGCGCCGAGAAGCACTCCGACGTCTGGGCCACGGTCGGACTCCACCCCCACGAGGCCTCGCACGGAGTCGACACCATCTCGACCCTCGTGACGGCGTCGTCGAGAGTGGTGGCGGTCGGCGAGGCCGGCCTCGATCACCACTACGACCACGCACCACGCGACGCGCAGCGTTCGGCTTTCGCCGCGCAGATCGCCCTCGCCCACCGACACGATCTGCCACTCGTCATCCACACCCGCGAGGCGTGGGACGAGACCTTCGACCTCTTGCGCGCCGAGGGACCACCTTCCCGAACGGTGTTCCACTGCTTCACCGGCGGCCCCGCCGAGGCCCGACGCGCGCTCGACATCGGGGCGTTCATCAGCTTCTCCGGAATCGTCACCTTCAAGAACGCCGCCGACGTGGCCGACGCCGCTCGCCTGTGTCCCGACGATCGCCTGCTCGTCGAGACCGACAGCCCGTATCTGGCTCCGGTACCGCACCGGGGACGCGTCAACCAGCCGGCCAACGTGGTGGAGGTCGGACGCCATCTCGCGACGTTGCGCGGACAGGACCCGGTCGACGTGGCCGCACTCACCTCGGCCAACGCTCGCATTGCCTTCCCCCGGCTGGCTTCGTAGCCTCGGCTCCGGAGATGCTCACTTTCGCCGAACGTCGACGCCTCGTTCTCGCCGTCGTCGTCACCCTGGTGGCCCTGGCGGCTCTGTCGCTGGGTGGAGGCTCCTCCGACCCCGGAACCAACGCCACCGTTGCCCCGAACACCGCGGCCGACGCCGGTTCCACCCGACCCGCCGACCCGGCCTTCCTTCCCACCGTCGAGAGTCTTCCGGCACCCGAGATCATCACGGTCAACGTTCCCGCCCCTCCGCAGGGGACGGTTCTGCGCGGCCAGGCCAACTTCATCCGCTGGCCCCGGACCATGGGGTTGTCACCGTGCGCGACGCCGCACGCGTTGATCGGGTCGGAAATTCGGGTGACCAACCTCAACAACGGTCGCTCCATCGTCTGCGACAACGTGTCGGTCGAGTCGCTCCGGGACGGAAGCGTGATCATCATCCACACCGACGTGTTCCTCGAGTTGGCGGACCCCGTCGACTCGCCGATATCGGTCGAGATCGAATTCTGACGTGACCCACTCGCGCCACGACGTCGTCGACCTGTTGGAGGCCAACGGACTCTCTCCTCGGCGCGCGTTCGGGCAGAACTTCGTCGTCGACCCCAACACCGTTCGACGCATCGCCCGTCTGGCCCGGGTCGGCCCGGACGATTCGGTGATCGAAATCGGCGCCGGTCTCGGATCGCTCACTCTCGCCCTGCTCGAGACCGGTGCGCGGGTGACCGCGATCGAGATCGACCGCGGCATCGTGCCGGTTCTGCGCGAGGTGCTGGCCGGCCACGACGTTCGAGTGATCGAGGGTGACGCGACGGATCTCGATTGGACGACGATTGCCCCTTCCGATGGTCGCGCCGTCGTCGTCGCCAATCTCCCCTACAACGTGGCCACGCCACTCGTGGCCGATCTGCTCGACGAGGTTCCCGGCATCGCTCGATTCGTCGTGATGGTTCAACGCGAGGTCGCGTTGCGACTGGCTGCCGCTCCGGGATCGGCCGACTACGGGGCGGTGAGCGTGAAGGTGGCCTACTGGGCCGAGGCCCGGGTTCTCGGTGACGTGCCTCCGACCGTGTTCGTTCCCCGACCCAGCGTGACCTCGAGCATCGTCGAGATCGTGCGCCGAGATTCACCGGCGGTCGACGCCGACCGCGAGACGCTCTTCCGACTCGTGCGGACCGCGTTCGGACAGCGGCGCAAGATGTTGCGACGCTCCCTCGCCGACCTGGTGTCGGCCGAGCACTTCGCCAACGCGGGCGTCGATCCGAGCGCCCGTCCCGAGACGCTCTCGGTGCACGACTGGGGACGGCTGACCGACGCCGTCGGCGCGTAGGACCATTCCGATGCAACGACTGCTCGCCCCCGCCAAGCTCACGCTGTCGTTGCGGGTCGTCGGGACCCGGCCCGACGGCTACCACCTCATCGATGCCGAGATGACGACCCTCGGGGTCGCCGATGTCGTCGAGATCGTCGAGACTCCCGACTCGGAATCAGTGGTCGAGTACCGCGGCGAGTTCGCCGAGGGGTTGGTGGGCGACGGACGCGACCTGGTGTCGCGGGCGCTGCACCATGTCGGCCGCCGGGCGAAGGTGTCGGTGCAGAAGAACATCCCCCACGGTGGTGGTCTCGGTGGGGGTTCGGCCGACTGTGCCGCGATTCTCCGTTGGGCCGGTCATCTCGATCCGCTGTCCGCGGCGTCGCTCGGGGCCGACGTTCCCTTCTGTCTGATCGGAGGACGGGCGCGCGTGCGCGGAATCGGCGAGCTGATCGAACCCCTCGCCCACCGATCGGGAACGGTGACGCTCATCGTGCCCCCGTTCTCGGTGAGCACCCCCGCCGTCTACGCCGCGTGGGACGCAATGGGCGGGCCGACCGCCCCGGGCGCGAACGATCTCGAACCGGCGGCCTGTTCGGTGGAACCGCGACTCGTCGACTGGAAGCGCCGCATCGAGGACGCAGTCGGAATCACCCCGACGTTGGCCGGCAGCGGAGCAACCTGGTTCGTGACCGGCAACGTGGACGACGACGCGCCCTCGCGATTGTCACCGGCTCGGGTGACCACCGTCGAGCACTGCTGAGCCGGGTTGCCGGAGGTGGATCCCCCGGAGGAGAACTACTTGCGACGCTGGTGACGGGTGCGACGAAGCATCTTCTTGTGCTTCTTCTTGCGCATCCGCTTCCGACGCTTCTTGATCAACGAGCCCATGGGAACCTTCCGAAATGCCGAGGATGGTCCCCGACGCGACGACGTGACGCTACCCATCGGAACCGTCGCGACCAACAGCGGAACCCGTCGGTCGCGACCAGTAAATTGCGGTGTGAGCCGACCCCGTCGGGGCGCGCTCACCGGTCCGGGGTCGTTCAATCGGTAGGACAGCGGATTTTGATTCCGCGAATAGGGGTTCGATCCCTCTCCCCGGAGCCATGCCCGTCCACGCCATCGTCCTCGCCGCCGGTGAGGGCACCCGCATGCGCTCGGCCCGCCCCAAACCCCTGCACCGCATCTGCGGGCGACCGATGGTGTTGCACGTGGTGCACGCCCTCGAGGCCGTCCGGCCGGATCGGGTGGTGGTCGTGATCGGACACGGAGGCGACCAGGTGTCACAGCGCGTGGCCGCCGAATCACCCGAGTGGGCGCGGGTCTCCTTCGCCGAACAGGCCGTTCGGCGGGGTACCGGTGACGCCGCGGCCATCGGTCTCGCCCGGATCGACTCCGCTCTCGACCGTCCCGACATCGACGACACGTCGACCATCGTGATCCTTCCCGGCGACACGCCGTTGTTGCGCAAGGAAACCATCGACGAACTCGTGGCCCATCACGAATCGAATCGGTTGGCCGCCACCGTGCTGGTGTCGCGCATGGACGATCCGACGGGTTACGGCCGCGTGGTGCGCGGACGCGACGGGCGCGTGATGCGGATCGTCGAGCATCGCGACGCGACTCCCGAGGAGATGTCGATCCACGAGATCAACACCTCGATCTACGCCTTTCGCCGCGACCTGTTGGGCCCGGCGTTGCGTCGCGTCTCCCCCGACAACTCGCAGTCCGAGTACTACCTCACCGATGTCGTGTCGGTGCTGGCCGCGATGGGTCACCGCACCGGCGCCGTGGCCGCCGATCCAGCCGAGACCCAGGGCGTCAACGACCGCTGGCAACTCGCACTCGCCGAACGCGAATTGCGAGCCCGGACCAACCGGCATTGGTTGCTGAACGGCGTGACGATGCTCGATCCCCGACAAACCTTCATCGACGTCGACGTGTCGATCGGACGAGACGTCACGTTGTTCCCGGGAACCATGCTGCAAGGGGCGACCTCGATCGGCGATCGTTGCGAGATCGGACCCGACACCCGCCTCGTCTCGGTGGTGGTCGGCGAAGGATCGACCGTCGAGAACACGGTCGGTCGCGAGTCCACGATCGGCGACGCCTGTCGCGTCGGTCCGTTCGCGCATCTCGGCCCCGGAACCGTCGTGGCTGACGGCACCGAGACCGGTGCGTTCTATGATTCTCCTTGATCGCCCGTTCGGGACGACGATCGACGAGAGAGGGTGCCGGGGCTCCGGGGGAACATGAACAAGCTCACGACCAAGCGGATGGCTCTCTTCACGGGACGCACCCATCCCGCTCTGGCCAGCGAGGTGGCGAACTACCTCGGGATCGACCTCGGCGACGCCAACCTGGTCGAGTTCGCCAACGGCGAGGTCCGACCCCGCTTCGCCGACAGCGTGCGCGGCAGCGACGTCTTCATCATGCAGAGTCATTTCGGTTGCGACGGACGCAGCATCAACGACTCGATCATGGAGCAGCTGATCATGATCGATGCCGCGCAACGCGCGTCGGCCAAGCGCATCACCGCGGTGTGCCCCTTCTACGGGTACGCCCGACAGGATCGCAAGGCCGAGGGTCGCGAGCCGATCACCGCCCGTCTGGTGGCCGACTTGTTCAAGGCCGCCGGAGCCAAGCGCATGGTGTCGATCGATCTGCACAGCGGACAGATTCAGGGCTTCTTCGACGGACCGGTCGATCACCTCACGGCCATACCGGTGATCGAGCAGTACATCCGCGACAACGCCCACGAACCGGTCATCGTGTCGCCCGATGCCGGACGCATCAAGGTTGCCGAACGCATGCAGCAACACCTCGGCGCCGATCTGGCGTTCGTCTACAAGCGTCGGCCGAAAGGTTCGGCCAACGTGGCGCAGGCCCTCGACGTCATCGGCGAGGTGGAGGGTCGCCTCTGCATCCTCACCGACGACATGATCGACACCGGTGGAACCGTCGTGTCGGCCGCCCACCTGCTTCTCGACAAGGGCGCCACCGAAGTGTGGGCCATGGCCACCCACGGGGTGCTGTCCGGCCCGGCCATCGAACGCCTCGCCAACTCGCGCATCGACCGAGTGGTGCTCACCAACACCCTGCCGATTCCGGCCGACAAGATGATCGACAAGATCCAGGTGCTCTCGGTGGGCCGGATCATCGCCGACGCCCTGTCGGCCGTGTTCGACGACACCAGCGTGTCGGAGATCTTCGGCGGAGAGAACCAGGCCTGACCGGTCGAACACCCCGTGCGGACGGGTCGTCGCCGGGTGGGAACTTCCCCCATCGACCCTAGGATTCACCAGCGTTCGAGACCCGGGTGATCCGGGCGTTCACGACGACCAGACAGCACCCGGGTGCGCCCCGGGGCGACGAAAGGCCCGCCATGTCCACCACTCTCATCGTTCAGTCCGGCCGCGCCGAAGGTTCCGCCGCGGCGCGGCGCATCCGTCGCGACGAGAAGATCCCTGGCGTGCTCTACGGACAGGGCATGAACCCCGTCTCGGTGGTCGTCGATCGCCGCGACCTCCGGGCCGCTCTCTCGGGGCCGGCCGGCGTCAACACCATCCTCACCCTCGAGGTCGACGGCTCGTCGTACCCGGCGGTGGTCAAGGACATGCAGCGTCACCCGGTTCGGCGCACCGTGTCGCACGTCGACTTCCTGCGCATCGACCTCAGCAAGGAACTCACCGTCTCGGTTCCGGTGCGACTCGTCGGCGAGGCCAAGGCCGTTCTGTCCGAGGGCGGACTCGTCGACGCCGCCACCGACACCCTCGAGATCGTCACCACGCCGGCCAACATGCCCAACGAGATCGCCGTCGACATCTCCGCGATGCATGTCGGAGACGTCATTCGTCTCGCCGATCTCTCCCTGCCCGCTGGTACGCGCGCCCTCGGTGACGACGACATGCCGGTCGTCACCGCGATCGCCGGCTCGAAGGCCGAGGCCCCCGCGGCGGCGGCCCCCGCGGCCGGCGAATCGGCTCCGGTCACCCCTCCCGCATCCTGACCCGACTCGGCTCCGCACATGGGACTGCTCGGGCGCGGGTCGCGTGACGACCGTTCGGGCACTTTCGATGCGCTCGTCGTCGGGCTCGGGAACCCGGGATCGCAGTACGCGCGAACCCGCCACAACGTCGGCGAGGAGTGCGTTCGAGTGTTGGCCGCGACGGTCGGTGCCGAACTGAAGGCCGGGCGCGACTCGGCCTCGACCGCCGACGTCCGACTGGCCGGTCGTCGTGTGATCCTCGCCTTCCCGTCCACATTCATGAACGAGAGTGGCAAGGCCGTCGCCGCCCTGATGCGCCGACACGGACTACGCGACGCCAACCGTCTGCTGGTGGTGCACGACGAACTCGATCTCCCGCCGGGAACCGTGCGGGTGAAATCGGGTGGGGGTCTCGGCGGGCACAACGGTCTCCGCAGCATCACCGAACGCACCGGAACGCAGGACTACCTGCGGGTGCGGATCGGGGTCGGCAAACCGCCGTCGAAGGACCGTGGTGCCGACCATGTCCTGTCGAAAGTGCCCGCGGCCGAACGCGAGATCCTCGACATCGGAGTACGGCTCGCCGCCGATGCCGTGATCGAACTTCTCGAGAACGGACCGGCCGCGGCCATGAATCGATTCAACGGATCGTGACCGCGCTCCTCTCGTCGCTCCCCCGTCGACTGCGCGACGACCGCGTGGTGACCTCGTTGCTCGGCACGGCCGACGGCGTCATCGCCGTTCCCGATGCGGCGCGGGCGGTGGTGGTGGCCGGACTCGCGATGCTGTCCGACCGGCGACCACTGGTGGTGGCCTGTCCCACCGGAACTCTCGCCGGGCAGATCGCCGACGACCTCCGCGAGTACCTGCCCGCCGGAAGCGTGTGCGATTTCCCCGCGTGGGAGACGCTGCCCTTCGAACGGGTGAGCCCGGCCGTCGAGACCATGGGGCGCCGACTCCGGACACTCTGGCGGTTGCGCGAGGACCCTCCTCGGGTGGTGGTGGCGAGCGTTCGCTCATTGCTGCAACGACTCGCTCCCGGCGTGGTCGACATCGAACCGATCGTCGTGCGACGCGGGGCCACCATCGATCCGGAGGATCTGGTGCGCCGCCTCGTCCACAGCGGATACCGGCGCGAGGATCTGGTCGAACATCGGGGCGAGGTGGCGATGCGCGGAGCGATCGTCGACGTGTTCCCGTCCACGCTCGACGCGCCGATCCGCATCGATCTCTGGGGCGACGAGGTCGACCGACTCACGCGCTTCTCGGTTCACGATCAGCGAAGCGTCGACGACATCGAACGAGCGGCGATCTTCCCGGCTCGCGAACTTCTCCTGTCCGACTCCGTTCGGCGACGCGCCGCCGAACTGGTCGGTACCGAACCGTGGGGGCGCGAGCACTGGGACCGACTCGCCGAGGGATCGCTGTTCGACGGCATGGAAAGTTGGCTGCCGTGGTTGGTCGACGACGAACGACTGATCACCGACTTGTTACCAGCGGGCCACAAGGTTCTCCTCCTCGAACCGGGTGCCATGAAACGACGCGCCAACGATCTCCTCGCCGAGGAGGACGACCTGGCGCGCGCGTTGGCGTCGTCGTGGGCTCGCGACCCCGAGCGCGACTTCCCGCGTCTGCACGCCGGTGCCGATCGCCTACTCGCATCCGGACGCGGAGCATGGAGCATCGTCCCGCCGTACGAAGCCGCCGAGGTTCCGTTGGTCGAAGCCAGCGGATGGGGAGTCCTCACCGCGGCGAACGAGGGGTTCGCCCGTCGAATCCGCGAACTGGTCGGCGAGGGGCATCGCGTGGTGATGGCCGCCGACAACGAGGCCTCGGCGCGTCGCATGGTGCAGTCGCTCGCCGACGTCGAGGTTCTGGCCGATCTGGTCGATGGCGATCGAGGTGGAGAGTCCGATACGGGCTCACCGGACATTGGCTCACCGGATTCGGACTCGTCCGGCACCGGCGTGCCCGATCTCGATCGAGTCGGTTGCCACGTGGTGGTGGCCCCCATCCATCGCAGTTTCCACCTGCCGTCGGTCGGCGTCACGGTGATCGCCGAGGCCGACCTCACCGGTCGCCGTCGGGCTCATCGTCCGCAACGTCGCCCGCGGTCGCACGGTCCCTCGATGTTCGAGGACCTGCGACCGGGCAACTACGTCGTTCACCAGGTTCACGGCGTCGGCAAGTACGAGGGCATGGTGAAGCGCACCGTCGCCGGCATCGAGCGCGACTACCTGCTGCTGGCCTACAAGGGCGGCGACAAACTCTTCGTGCCGTCGGACCAGATCGATGTCATCCGCCAGTACGTCGGGGGCGAGACACCGGTGCTGCACCGACTCGGCGGTGGCGACTTCGCGCGTTCGAAGGCCAAGGTGCGCAGTGCGGTTCGTGAGATCGCCCAGGAACTCGTGGTGCTGTACCAGAAGCGGGTCACCGCGGTCGGACACGCGTTCTCGCCCGACACTCCGTGGCAGCACGAGATGGAAGACGCCTTTCCCTTCGTCGAGACTCCCGATCAGCGACGCGCCATCGACGACACCAAGGCCGACATGGAGTTGCCGCATCCGATGGATCGTCTGGTGTGCGGCGACGTCGGGTTCGGCAAGACCGAGGTCGCGGTTCGAGTCGCCTTCAAGGCCATCCAGGACGGCAAACAGGTGGCGGTGCTGGTACCCACCACCCTGTTGGCCACCCAACACGGGAACACCTTCGCCGACCGATTCTCCGGCTACCCAATCCGCGTCGAGGTGCTCTCACGCTTCCTCACCGCGGCCGAGGCCAAACGGGTGGTCGCCGACCTCGAGAGCGGAGCCGTCGACTGCGTGATCGGCACCCACCGACTCCTCGCCAGCGGGGTGAAGTTCAAGAACCTCGGCCTCTTGGTCGTCGACGAGGAACAGCGATTCGGCGTGCAGCACAAGGAGGCGATGAAGCTCCTGAAGACCAACGTCGACGTGCTGACCCTGTCGGCCACGCCGATTCCGCGAACACTCGAGATGAGCCTGGTCGGAATTCGCGACCTGAGCCTTCTGCAGACTCCACCGGCCGAACGTCAGCCGATTCTCACCTTCGTCGGCGAGTACGACGAGCGAGTGGCGATCGAGGCCATCCGGCGGGAGTTGCTGCGCGAGGGACAAGTGTTCTGGGTGCACAATCGCGTGCAGTCGATCGACGAGTGCGCCTCGCGGCTGCGCGAACTGGTTCCGGAAGCCCGCATCGCCGTCGCACACGGACAAATGGACGAAGGAACGCTGGAGCAAGTGGTGATCGACTTCTGGGAGGGTCGACACGACGTTCTGGTGTGCACCACCATCATCGAAAGCGGCATCGACATGCCCACCGTGAACACCCTCGTGGTCGAGCGTGCCGACCTTCTCGGACTCGGGCAGATGCACCAGCTACGGGGTCGCGTGGGGCGCAGCGGTCAGCGCGCGTACGCCTATCTGTTCCACCCTCGCGAGCGCACGTTGACCCCCGAGGCCTACGAGCGGCTGCGCACGATCGGCGAATCGACGGAGCTCGGCAGTGGCTTCAAGATCGCCATGCGCGACCTCGAGATCCGCGGAGCCGGAAACCTTCTCGGCGAGGCCCAGAGCGGACACATCGCCGCCGTCGGCTACGACCTCTACTGCCAAATGGTCACCGAGGCCGTGGGCGAGATGAAGGGCGAACCCATCGCGCCACCTTCCGACATCTCCATCGATGTCCCCGCCGACGCTCACCTTCCCGTCGACTACGTCCCACGCGAGGAAATGCGGATCGAGGCCTACCGGAGACTGTCCGCGGTAACGACCGATTCCGAGGTGGACGACATCCGCGCCGAATGGGTGGACCGGTACGGTCCGGTGCCCGCGGCCGCCGAGGCCCTACTCGACGTCGGACGCCTCCGGGCGATCTGCCATCGACTCGGTGCCAGAGAGATCATCGTGTCCCGATCCGAACTACGGGTGACTCCGATCGACCTCCGCATCTCCGAGGCGACCCGGCTACGACGACTCTCCCGCGACGCCTTCCACAAGGAGGCGCTCCGAACCCTCGTGGTGCCGATTCCCCGGGGAGCCGCACCGCTCGCCTTCATTCTCGATTTCCTCCGCGAACTGTTCCCACTGACTCCCGCGAACGTCGACGGCTAGGTTGTCGGCGTGACTTCGCGCCACTTCGCCCTGTTCGCTCTCGCTCTCGCTCCGCTTCTCGCGTCGTGCTCGATCGTGAGTGGCGACGCCGCCACGGTGAACGGAGAGTCGATCTCGCAAGCCGACTTCGAGACCATGCTCGGCGAGTACGCGGCCGGAGTGAACGGGGCGCTCGACTCGAACGGCACGGTTCTCGGTTCGGTGGCGCGGGGTTTGCTCACCGACTGGATCGGCACCCAGGTTCTCGATTCGGCACTGTCGGCCGATGGTGTCGAGATCGACGACGAATCGTTGACGGTGGCGCGCCAGCAACTGGAGTTGCAAGCCGGCTTCGCCGACGTCGGCGAAGCCACGCAGGATTTCTACGTGTTCGCCACCGCGGTGCGGAACGTCTTTCTCGCGACGCACACCATCGACGAGGACGAAGCGCGCTCGATCTACGAGCAAGGTGCCGGATCGTCCGGCTTCTACTGCTTGCGCGGAATCCTCACCGACGATCGCGCCGACATCGACGAAGTCGTGGCACGACTCGCGTTCGGAGCCGAGTTCGCCGAGGTGGCGGTGGACTACTCGGCCGATCCGTCGTCGGCGCCAAGTGGCGGAATCCTGTCCAACGCTCAGACCGGTGACGAGTGCCTCGGCGCGCTCGACTTCGAATCCGGAAGCGACCCGACGCTGGTCGGCGCCCTGATCGAACTCGGCGTGGGAGAGATCTCCGAACCGATCGAACTGTCGAGCGGCAAGTGGGTCGTGATCACCATTCGCCCCTTCGACGAGGTGGCCGACGAGATCTCGTCGAAGTTGAGTCTCGCTCCCGCCGAAGAGGCCCGGGACCGCGCCTTCGAGTCGGTGAGCGTGTCGGTGAGTTCGCGGTACGGACGCTGGGATCCCGTCACGGGATCCGTGGTCGACCTCGTCGCGGGGTGAGCACGCGACCGATCATCGAGGTCGTCGGTCTCGGACCGGCGGGTGCCGAACACGTCACCGAGCACACCCATCGGGTGATCGCCTCGATCGAACATCGCTTCCTACGCACCAGGGTGCATCCGAGTGCCGACGTCGTGCCCGATGCGACCTCCTTCGACGATCTCTACGAGTCGGCCTCGTCGTTCGACGAGGTGTACCGCGAGATCGTCGAACGGCTGGTGCGCGCCGCGCTCCAGCACGGACGGGTGCTCTACGCCGTCCCCGGTTCACCGTTGGTGCTCGAACGCTCGGTGGCGCTTCTACGCGAACGAACCGACGTCGAG
>Ga0169931_10001701_pt1 | contig 36240 bp, 36 predicted proteins | sample Kivu_15m_20L_FD_129675 | JGI IMG/M metagenome (GOLD analysis project Ga0169931, IMG submission 129675) | Freshwater microbial communities from Lake Kivu, Western Province, Rwanda to study Microbial Dark Matter (Phase II) - Kivu_15m_20L... | ecosystem: Environmental > Aquatic > Freshwater > Lake...
CTTGCGTTTACAAGATTTTTTCTGCAAAAATCTTGAGCCAGATATCTTATCCCCCCCCCCCCCTCCCAAAAAAAAAAAAATTTTTTCCTGCTTTCCAGGCGAAGTAAATTTTTTTTATTTTTTTTTTTATATTTTTTTTTTTTTTTTAATTTTAAAAAAATAAAAAAAAAAAAAAAAAAAAAAAAAAAAAAAAAAAAAATTTAACTCCCCCCGAAAAATAAAAAATTTTTTTTTTTTTTTTGGGGGGGGGGGGGGGGGGATAAGATATCTGGCTCAAGATTTTTGCAGAAAAAATCTTGTAAACGCAAGTCCTTTATTTATAAAACAGATTCTTCAGATTATTGGGTTTTCTATAAATAAAATTACACACTTAATAGATTGGCATAAAGCAGTTTATTTACAAACTAAACCAAATGAAATAATAAATATTTTAAAAAAATTAAATTTTACTGATTTTAAAAGATTGAAAGGACCGCATAAACAAGATCTTGACATAAATCAAGTGCGTAATCATAGATACGGCAAAACCAAGTTTGGAACAGGGGAATTAAGATTTATTTGTAGATATGTCTAAAAAATTAAGAAATAGTTTTTATAAAATGGTTACGTGATTGTTAAAGAAATTTTAAAAAAAGATGATATTAATTTAGTCAAAAGTTTTAGTGCAGAAATATTATCTGATTTTTTAAAGATTTAATTTTTTAAATGAAACTAAACAAGAAAATTTTTCTTAAAGAATTTTAAATTTTTATTGGCTTAGACCTGAAAATGCCTTGATGTTATATCAGAGGTCATTAGCATATAGAGACACACTTAAATATTTTGACGCAAAAGATGACACAATTGATATTTCTTGTGGAGATGGTGTGTTTTCATTTTTAACATTCGGTGGTTTACTTAGCGCAGATAGCGATATGTTTCGAAGCATCAAATATGAGAAAAATATATCAAGAAAAATCGATAATTATGATTTTTATAGTAAAGATTATTTTATTAAAGTTAATAAAGATCCAATAATAAAATACACGCATGGTATCGACATAAAAAGCAACTTATTAAAAAAAGCCAATAAATTAAATTTTTACACCACTTTGCAAAAAGTTGACAATAATTTAAGCCTGCTTTTTTCTGACAATAGATTTTCATATGTATATAGCAATAGCTCTTACTGGATTAAGAATTATATTCGACATATAAATGATATAATACGAATAACAAAAAAAAATGGCACAATTGTTTTGCAAGTAAAAAATAATACGGCTCTATCATTCAAAGAAAATTTTTTTTTTAAAAAAAATTTTGGAAATAAATTTATTAAAATTATAGACGCAGGTAGGTATAATTCATGGAAATTTTTAAAATCGTACAAAGAAATTTATAATATTTTTAAAAATAATAAAGATGTTGAGTTGTTAGATATTTATCCTATGTATGGTCAAATTATTCCTCAAATATGGAATTTTGGATTAAGGCCTATTTTTCAACCGCTTAGTAAAATAATTAGTCAATTAGATATAAAAAATCGAGCGCAAATTAAAAAAGAGTTTATAGAAATAATATTTAATTTATTTGAAAAATATATTACAAATTATAGGCAAGAGCCCTTTAATAAAAATAAAATAGAAATTGAATACACGTATATTCTAAGAAAAAAATAAACTTTAATTAATTTTATCGTAAAATTTTTTAATAGCAACGTCGTTAAAATCAAATCTTTTACTATAACGCAAAAGTTTTTTTTTGTCGTGATTTATTTTTTTTTTATAAATTTCTTCTTTAATTAGTAATTCTTTTAATTTCTCAGTTGCAATTTTTGCAGCACTCATCATGAAGTAAAATTTATTTTTTAATTTTTTAGGTTTGCAAATTCTTAAAATTTTTCCGCCGTCAATTTTTTTTGAGAGTAAAATTATTGACGCTCCAACTAAATCACTTCTGCCATCATGGATAGCCCAAAAATTACAATCCGTACCTCTGAAATATGGTGATACTCCCATATGAATGTTTATGGCCCTTTTTTTTACTAAATATTTTAAAAGATTATCTTTAATAATGCTAGAACCAAATATTATATAAAATTTACTACTATTAAATATCTTAATATTTTTAAGTTTTTCTAAACTGATTGTGTTGTATTTAAAATTTATAATTTTAATTTTTTTTTTGTCTAAATATATCTTTTTAAAAATTTTTTTTTCTACCTTTGATACATAATTAAAGTAATTTTTAACGATTTTAGTTTTTTTTGTTCTAATGTAAGGTTTGTTTTCTTTTACATATAAGACTTGCGAAGATACTTCGGAAATTTTTTTTACAAGATACTTATGCCTTAAGTGAGATGCAGTAAAAATTGTTACTTTCATATTTTATTAATATTGATTCTCGGAATTGTTAAAGAATTTGAACTTTTAATAGAGTTATTTTTAAAAGCATAAAATATTTTAAGGTCTTTTAGGATATCCAAAGTATCATTATTATATTTGCCTACTGGATAAGAAAAATGAATAATTTTCTTCTTAGTAATTTTTTCTAAAATTATTTTATTTGTAATAATTTCATTTTGCTGTTTTTTTTTTGATAATTTGTCAAAATTAAACAAATGACTATGAGTATGTGCACCAATTATATGTTTTTTAGACAAGTCTAATATTTCGTTTTTATTCATATAAATAGATTTATGAATTTTTTTATAATCAAATTTTTTATTCTTCATCATTTTAATTAGAATTTTGTTATACAGTACTAAATTCTTTGATCTTAAAATTCTTAATTTTATTTCTTCAGGCTTATAGTAAGAGAACTTTTTCTTTGCTTTATTTATTTGTCCAACTTTAAATTGAAAGGAACTTTTTAATAGTTTTAAAAAATCTTTAAAATAATCTTCTATATTTTTATAATGTATTTTAATAAAAAATTTAGATATTTCATTATAGTTATATTTATTTTGTAAATGAAAAGTATTAATAAAAAAAATTCCTTTTAGATTGTATTTTTCTAGAACTTGTTTTGCTATAAAATATTGAGATTTTAATCCATCATCAAATGTATAAATAAAATTATTTTTGAGATTTTTTTTTACTATATATTCAAATCTACTTTTGGATACTGAACCTGTAACTTTAGGAAAATTTTTATTGTGCAGATAATGCAGCATGATATATTTTTTTTCATACTTCATTTATTTCTCTCTCCATTTCTAAAATAAAATTAGTAATTATTAATATTTAATTAAAAGTTTATTGTCTTTTCTTAAGTTTAATAAAATTTTACTTATAATTTCACTGCTTCTTTTTTTATAAAAAGGATTTTTTATATTTTTTAAAGTATTTTTAAATTTTTTGTTTTTTTTAATAAAATTTATACTATTTATAATATTTTTCATTTCAGGCTTGCAATTGATAATATTAGAAGACTGAGGTCTTCCATTTTGTCTACTACCTATGTTGATTACGGGTATTTTAAATAGGGAAGCCTCTATTATCCCGCAAGAAGAATTTCCTATAATCCCTAATGATCTATGTAATAATTTGACAAATTCTGATCTTTCATAATTTGAAACAACGGATATATTTTTATCTTTTTTGATATTTATTTTTTTTAAAATTTGTTTATATCCCACATCATTATTAGGATATATCCATAAAACTTTAATTCGTGTTTTTTTAATTGCCTTTAATAACGATTCTATTTGTTGATTTAAATCTTTTTGCTCGTTTAAAACTGGATGAAAAATTACTATGTAAAAATCCTTTTTTTTTATATTCCTGTTAATTTTAATATCGTCCAATTGAGGAGCTCCTGTAAAAAAAATTCTTTTTTTGCTTTCTCCCCAGTTAATTAGTCTTTTGCATGCATTAAGCGATGGCGCAAAATGAATATTAGAAAATTTGGCGATCGCTGCTCTCGCTATATCGTCAATATGTCCGGATTGGTCACCAGCTTGTATGTGAGCTAAAGGCACATTCATGTAGGCGCATGTAATGCAGAATGACAAAGTTTCAATTCTATCACCCGTAATTATAGCTATGTCTGGTTTAATTCTAGAAATAATTTTTGCATATTTTATCATAGCCTTTCCAAATGATATGGGCCAAGATTCTGGTTTAGTGTTTGGACTATTGAATTTAGTAATTGCTGAAATATTTAACTTATTTTTCTGAAAAATTTTCGTGCCAATTTTCATTTCCTGTTCTAAATAATTTCCTGACACTAAAGTCTTATATTTTATTCGTTTTTTCTTAAAAAATTTAATTACATTATTTGAGTAGGAAAAGGTTGCTCTTGAGTCAAAAAAAAATAGATATTTTTTTAATTTATTTCCTGCCATTTTATTTTTGTATCTATTTTAATATTATTTCTTGCTTTTTTTCCTATTATTTTAAAGAATAGTTTAGCAGGAATTTCGTTTTTTTTAGGAGCTGGTCTTTTAACCGATATATTTTTTTTATTAAGTATTTCATCTTTTTTAATATTTTTTATTGTGACAACAGACTCTCTCGCCCAATTAATTATTGGTATTTCCTCTTTATGTATAATTTTTAAACTATTTCTTGTTGCTAAAAATATTGCATTGCAACCTTCAACTAGATTTTTAAGCTCGTGAGGTTCTAAAGATGAAGCATGATCAGGACCTTTTGCTTTTTTATTAAGTGTGAAATGTTTTTCAATAATTCTTGCGCCTAAAGCTACAGCGCCTAATGATGTGTAAATACTAGATGTATGATCTGATAGCCCCGCAACAACATTAAATTTTTTAATATATGATTGAATAACTTTAATATCTGAAATTTTAGGATCACAAGGATAAGACGATGTGCATTGCGTTAGAGCTATGTTTTTGTTAATTTTTATTATGACATTAAAAGTGTCTTGCACTTCTTTAAATGTAGACATTCCAGTTGAAATAATTGTAGGTAGTTTTTTTTTTGCAATATGTAATTGCAAAGGAAGATTAGTTAATTCTCCAGATCCAATTTTAAAAATTTTTAATTTAATTTCTTTTTCTAGTATATCCGCAGATTTAAATGAAAAAGGAGTGCATAAATAATCAATTTTTTTTTTTTCACAATAACTTTTTAGAAACTGATGTTCTTTAATAGTTAAATTTGTTCTTTTAAGTGTGTCATATAAACTCTCTGAAAAGTTATTTGATTTTGGTGTTTTTTTTAACATTTCATCTTCCAAAACATGAAATTGATATTTTATTGCTGAGGCTCCTGCATTAGCAGCTTCTTCAATCATTTTTTTTGCAATATTAATATTCCCTTCGTGGTTTATGCAGGCCTCAGCTATTATGTAGGGCTTAGTATTTTCAGAAATTATTTTATCTAGGATTCTAAATTTTGGGTACATTATTTAATAAATTTTTTTACAAATTATAAAGTCTGATTTATTATTTATATCGATAGATTCATATTTGTCTGTAAAAAAATAATTCCAATTTTTTTTTGGGCAAATTTTTTTATTTTTGTCAAAAAATTTTTTAGAAACATAATATATTAATCCGTTTTCATATAAAAAAGGTTTTTTATCCTGACTTCTTTTTCTTAGTTTTGCAATTGGATTAAAATTTTTTTTAGAATATTTAGATAAATTTTCATATAAAGCGCTAACCGTCAAACAATAGTCTAAACTATTTTTTTGGCAGTATTTTATAAATTTTTTTAATGTTGATATTTTTCTTAATGGTGACGTTACTTGTAGTATAAAAATTCCTTCAATATTAAAATTGTTATTGGATAAAGTTTCTAATAAAGCTGAGTCTGTTGTTGAGCTATTTCTAGAATTTTTTTTGCTTCGCTTAATACATTTTATATTTAATTTTTTTCCTAATTTCAATATTTTATTTGAGTCTGATGATAAAACTATATTGTCATTTTTAAAAAAATTTGTTTTTTTCGCAAGTTTTATAGTTATTTCTACTAGTGTATTTTTATTAATTTTTTTTAGATTTTTATTTTTTAATCGAGATGATCCAATTCTCGCAGGTATAAAACATAAATAATTTTTTTTTTTACTATGCATTTGAGATGTGTACTATAATAAAGTAGTAAAATAATGAAAAAAGTAATTAGAGTATGTTTAATAGGAGCTGGAAGAATAGGCTTTAAATTAGAGCGTGATAAAAAAAGATTAAAACCAGCGACGCATTTTGGGATGTGGTCAAAAAACAAAAAAGCTAACTTTTTAGCTATCGCTGAAAAAAAAAAAATAAATAATAAATTTAGAAGTTTTATTCCTAAATCTATAAATATTTATTCAGATTTTAAAAAAATGATTTCAGTTGAAAAGCCAGAAATTGTTTCGATCGCAACCTGGAAAGATTCTCATTATAATATAACCAGTAAATGTATTGATCTTGGAATAAAAACAATTGTTTTAGAAAAACCTTTGGCAAACAACATTTATCAAGCCTCAGAATTGCATAAAAAAATTAAAAAAAACAATGTAAAAATTTTAATTAATCACAGAAGAAGGTTTGATGAAAAGGTTATAAAACTTAGAAAACAGCTTAGAAATAATATTATAGGAGATATTCTGCAAGTATCAGCTTATTACGTTTATGGCATTTTAACTACGGGCACACATTTGATCGATACTCTTAGAATGTTATTAAAGGACGTGGCGGGAGAGATTAATTATGTGATAGGTTTAAAAAATGAATTTAATAACTTTTCTCCTGCCGATGATAAAAATATAGACGGTGTATTAATTTTTAAAAATAATTTAAAAGCTACTATCCAATGTTTGAATATGAAGAATTATGATAATTTTGATATTTATATATATGGCACAAAAGGAAAAATTTTAATAACTGATATAGGTAGGTCAGGCTTTTTATATAAGGTTACAAATTCTCCAGAGCATGAAGGTTTTAATGAATTAAGCAGTCAAAAAATTTCTTTGTTCGGTCCAAGTCCAAGAAATCAATTCGGCCATTTAGCTAACAATGCTATTGATTGTGCAAATAATAAAGAAGCAAAGTCATTTTGCGACTCTTACGAGAGTCTGGTCGATATGATTATCATTGATTCACTCATTAAGAGTTCAAAAAATAACGGTAAGATAAAGAAAGTGTTACTTCCAAATAATTAGAATTAATCATGTGTGGTATCGCAGCATGCAGTATAAAGAATCATCAATCTAAGAATTTAGTAAATGACATTTTACAAAAGATTGCACACCGTGGACCAGATCATTCTGGCATTTTTTCTGACTTAGACGTAGCGCTGGGCTCTTGTAGGCTAAGCATAATGGACCTTTCTGATAATGCAAATATGCCAATGTCAGATAAAACAGGAAGATATATAATTGTCTATAATGGAGAGATTTATAATTTTTTAGAACTCAAAAAAAAATTTAATATAAGCGCAAAAACTAATTCTGACACAGAGATTTTAATTGAAATGTATTCTTTATTAAAAGAAAGATGTTTAGATGAATTAAACGGAATTTTTGCATTTATTATCTACGATAAAAAAGAAAGAACTTTATTTTGTGCGAGAGATAGAATGGGAGTAAAGCCATTTTATTATTACATAAACAATGAGAGTTTTTCAGCCAGTTCCGAAATAAAGAGCCTATCTACTATGAAGACTAAAGACTTAAATTTTGATTATATTAAAACTTATTTATTAACTTCCTTTTATGAATTTGGAGAGGATACTTTTTATAAAAATATTAAACAATTAAAGCCCAGTTACTATTTAAAATATTTTATTGATGAAAAACGTATTGAAGTCAAAAAATATTGGGATCTTAAAAGTTTAAAAAAAAATAATCTTAAAAATGTTGAGACAGAAGATAATTTGATCAAAAACGCTTCTGATTTAATAGAGGATGCTTTTAGGTTACAAATGCAAACAGATACAAAACTTGGCCTCAATTTAAGTTCAGGAATAGATTCTCAGTTGATGCTACATTTTGTTAATAAAATTAATAAAGGACAAAATGCTATAATTGCTAATAGTTATTATTTTGAAGATGAAAGATTTAACGAAAGACCAGATTTGGAAAAATTTTCGGATATTATTAATTGGAAAATAAATTTTTTTAAAATAATTCCAGAAGATGTAATTAATAATTTTGATCAAATTTTAAAAAGTCAAGAAGGGCCGTTTCCTGGCTTGCCTACAATAGGAAAGTCGCTATTAATTAAAAGAGGTTATGATTCTAGATGTAAAGTAATACTAGAAGCACAAGGTGGAGACGATATAGCTGGTGGATATAAGTATATTTTCCCTGCCTTTATTATTGATTTATTAAGATCTAATAAAATTTTTAAATTATTTAAAGAGTCTAGACTTTTTAAAGTAAATGAAAAATTGAATATTAAAAATTTTATAAAATTAATTTATAACAATGTTCAATCAATTAATAAAGGGGGGTACTCAGCTGACGGAACTCAAAGTATAAATTTTAATATTTTAGATGACAATTTAATTAATAAAAAAAAAATTATAAAAGAAATGTTCATTGATATAAATGACATTGATAGTTTTCTCGATAAAATTATTTATAGAGATCTTTTTCATACAAAATTGCAAAGAATTCTTAAAAGTTGCGATAGAGCTTCAATGATGCATAGTAAAGAATTAAGGGTACCTTTATTAGATCATAGATTAGTCGAATTTTTTTATAATTTAGATAATAAATATAAAATACAAAATGGTCACTTACGCTATTTATATAGAAAAATTTTTAAAGCCAACGTTGGATTTGGTGATGGTTTTAAAAAAAAGAAATATATTGCTGATCCTCAAATATTTTGGATAAAAAATCAATTATTTGATTGGATGTATTCTATTTTGTCTGATCCAAAAACTTTTTATGATGGGATATATAATACAAAAAAATTAATAGCTGAGTTTAAAAAATTTAGAACTAATACTACTCAAGACAATTCTAATTATTTTTGGCAAGCAGTTTGCTTAAAAAGAATGCAACAGATATTTTAAAGACTAAAAATATTTTTTTTATTTATTTTTCGAGCTCTGCCTCTAAGATCAATTATAATTCTTTCGGAACGGAATATTTTGTTATAATTAAATTTATCATGATCTGTCGAAATAATAATAATATCATATTTTATAATTTTCTTAAGATTATATTTTATTGATTTTATAGTAATAATTTTATTATTAATATCAAAATTATATTTATTTAAATAAGGTTCACAGAAATTAATATTAAAATTAGATTCTTTTAATTTTTTAAAAATTTTAATTGAGGCAGACTCTCTAGTATCCTCAATATTTTTTTTATATGACAAACCTAAAAGTAATATTTTTGGTTTATTAATTTTTTGTAAATTAATAATTTTTTTTATTTTAGATATAATCCAATTAGTTCTATAGCGATTTATTTTTGTAGAAAGATCTATAAATTTTGAATGAGCTTTATATTTTTTAGCTAACCAAGAAAAATATACAGGATCTATTGGAATGCAGTGTCCTCCTGTACCAGGGCCCGGTAAAAATTTTTGAAAACCAAACGGCTTAGTGCCAGCCACATCAATAACATCATAAATATCAATATTCATTTTAAGTGTTGCAATTCTTAGTTCGTTAATCAAAGCAATATTTACTGACCTATAAATATTTTCTAAAAGTTTAGACATCTCGGCAATTTTTATATTTTTTGCAGCTATAATTTTATTTACAATTATCTGATATAAAGATTTACAAAGATTTTTTGAATTTAAACTGTATCCAGAAATGACTTTAGGTGTATTTCTAAAGCTATATTTTTCATCACCTGGATTTTCTCTTTCTGGCGAAAAACTTAAAAAGATATTTTTATCTAATATAAAATTTTTTTTAAGAAAGGGTAAAAAAATTTTTTCAGTACTTCCTGGGTATGTAGTGCTCTCCAAAACAATTAATTGCCCAGGTCTTATAAATTTTTGAATTAAAGACCATACTCCTATTATATGCGATAAATCTGGCTTACCATTTTTTAGTGGCGTTGGTAACGCAAAAATTATGGTATCACATTCGTTAATTGAGTTGAATGAGTCTTTTAGTTTTAAATATTTATATACATTCTTAATTGCAAGATTTGAAATATAAGAAAAGGGTGATTTTTTTAATTTTAATATTTTTTTTTTACTTTTATCTTTATCATAGCAATAAACATTAATTTTTTTTTTAGCAAATGCCAAAGCCAGTTTAAATCCTACATATCCTATGCCAATAACCGCTACATTAATTTTTTTTGAATTTATTTTATTTTCTAAAATTTTGGTAAAATTATGCATTTAATAACCTAATAAATTTATATAATATTTAATTAATCTCTTTTTTAATTATGAAAAGTACAACTTCTGACATAGTTAGACTAACATTTAGAATCGGTAATAAAAAATAAAAATTTATATAAATTTGAAAATTGCAATTTTACACAAGTTGCAATAAGATATTTTTCAGGCAAATATAGAATAAGTAGCAATTATAAGTCTCTAAAAAAAAACTATTTTTATTATATATTTGAATTAGGACACTTTTTAAAGTTTATATTTCTTTTTTTTTACACCAGAAAAATTGATGGAATTATTTATGCTAATACCATGTATAAACTTAATATATGCTGTAAGATTTTTAATTCATCTGATTTTAAAATAATTTATTTCAAAAAAAATTTTAATTATACTCCTTTTTTTGATTTATATTTTATTTCTATTTTTTTTTTTTTTTTTTTAAAAAAAAATAATAGTTATTTTATAAATAGATTAATCTTATTAAGAAAAATATTAGATTTTTACAAGCCTTTTTTTTTTCTTTAGAAGGCGATTCAGTAGATGAGGCTATATTTGTACAAGTTTGTAAAAAAAAAAATTCCTTATTTTTGTTTACAACACGGAATTAACTCCCTTTTTATCCTAAATAAAAATTCAAAATATAAATATAAAAATTTTTTTTATGACTTTATTTATTTAACTACAAGTGAGCTTCATGCTAAATATTTAAAAAAAATTAAACTAGTAAAAAATTATGTTTTAATTAAAAATAAAACATTTAAACTTAAAAAAATAAAGCAAAATTTACTCGTTTGCATAAATTCAGTTAGTGAAAAAAATAATATTCATCCCAAACGTCAAATTTTTCAAACTTTGGAGTATGTATCAATTGGTGCAAAAAATCTGCCTAATACTAAAATTTTTGTTAGACTTCATCCAAGTCAAAATTCCAACAAATTAGTTTATAATTATTTTAATAATAATAAATTCTTTAAAAATATTATAATACAAAATCCAGATAAAATTGATATTGATAGTGCATTCGAAACTTGTTCGGTTGCTTTTTTTTATGCAGGTTCATCACTTTTAATTGATGCAATAAAAAATTCAGTTATTCCTATAGTATTAGAAGAGTCAGAAACCTTATATAATCTTAGTTTTTTAAAAAAAAAGTACTATTAACATCCAAAACCCTAAATTCTTGTTTTAATTTAACCGTAAAAATTATGCAAAAATCTTTTTTTAGAAATAATATTGAAAAAACTATCACTGATTTTAATAGTATCTATTTTGAAAATAATGATAGTAAAAATATATTAGATGTTATTAACGACTATACTAAGTGTAATAATTTTAAAGATTTTAAATCGTGAATAAAATATTAGTTACTGGAGGAGCAGGATTTATAGGTAGCCATTTAGTTGATTTTTTATCCAAAAATAACAAAGTAATAATCATAGATAATTTATCACAAGGTAATAAAATTGTAAAAAAAAATAAAAATATAAAACTGGTAAAAGGCGATATTAGGGATTTTAAGTTAATTAATTACTATTCAAAAAATTGTAGATCAATTTTTCATCTTGCTGCTATTTTAGGCGTAGACATTGTTTCTAAAAAAAATGTTGAAACTATGGAATGCGAATTTCAGGGTCTCAAAAATATTTGCTATGCCGCTAAAAACAATAATATAAAAAAAATTATCTACACATCATCAAGCGGTGTTTATGGTAAATTAAATTATAAAAATAAAGTTAAAGAAGAAGCAATAATTGCACCTGCATCTGCATATTCAATCTCAAAAAGGTCGGGTGAATTTTATTTAAAAAATTTTCACAAAGAAAATAATATAAGTTGTATAGTATTACGGCTGTTTAATATTTATGGACCAAGACAAGACCAAAGAATGGTAATACCAAGATTTATTGACCAAGCAATAAACAATAAGCCTATAACTGTCTATGGCACTGGTAATGATACTAGAGATTTTACATATATTGATGATTGTATAAAAATTTTTGATTTAGTTAATAAAAAAATTAATGGCTTTAAAATTTTTAATGTGTCGAGAGGATATGAATACAATATAAATAGTATTGCAAAAAATATCAAAAAAAAATTGAATTCTAAATCTAAAATTATTCATATTAATATACCACTAGGATTAGAGGAATTTCAGGTATCCAAAAGATGTGGTGATAGTTCTAAAATTTATAGTTTTTTAAAATATAAACCAAATACCTCATTAGAAGATGGTTTGAATAAAATAATAAAAAATATTATTTAATTGTGATTTATATTTTTTTTAATTTAAAACTACATAAATAATAATATTATTACTAATAGTTAAAATTATTTCTAATTAAATGAAAATATTTAATTTTATTTATGGCAGGATGAAATCTCATCATGTAACCAATCATATTTATTATTCTTTTTTTTTTAATTATTTTTTTTAAAGATAAAATCTCTTTTTTTTTGTAACCAATAGGTTTTTCAATAAATAAGTTACATTTTTCTTTTGCACATCTCATGGCTGTTTTGAAATGAAGTTCAGTTGGATTGCAAATAAGTGCAATATTTGGCTTTTGTTTTAGTGCTAAATTTAATTTATTAAATATTTTTATTTTTTTAAAAATATTTGTTTTATTTAAATCTTTTCTTTTGCTAAAAAAAATTATGTCTTTATAGCCAAGCTTTAATAAATTTTTAGCATGTCTCTGCCCAATAGATCCAAGTCCCGCAATAAGAATTTTCAAATTGTTAAAGTAGGTATTTTAATTTTATGGTTTGGATAAATTATATCAACACAATCTCTGCAATTTTTGTTTAAGTAAAACTCTCCTTGTTTATGCATTTTCCTTATATCTTCCATTTTTTTAGAATGCCAAGCTTCATATATTGATATTTCGTGAATTGAACCAAGAATTAATTCTTTGTTAAAGCTTACGCAACAAGGTGTAATTTTATCATTTTTAATAATAACTCTTTGAAATGTTTGAACACACTTAAACTCATTTAAAGGTTTTTCTTTTAATTGTTTTGATGAATAGTACTTATCATACTTTTTTAAACCAGGGACAGGAGGCATGTATCTTTGGACTGATATCATATCAACTTTGCCTTTCTAAAAATTAACAAATTCTTCAAGCTCATGTTCATTATGACTCATTTCGCAAAAACTAACACCAACAATTAGAAGTTTGTAATTTCCTTTTTGTTTTAAATCTAAAAGAGTAAAAATATTTTTCAAAACCCTATCAAAAGGAATGCTGCTCACTCTTACTTTAGCATAATCGAAGCTGTTGCTGCATCAAGGCTAAATCTTAAACGAGTTAAACCAGAATCTATTATTTGTTGAGCTCTTTTTTTTGTTAGAGCCGAACCATTATTATTTAGCATTATATCAATAAAGCCTTTTTGATGAGCGTAATAAATGTATTCATGTAAATTTTTTATTTAAAATGGTTCATTATTACCCTGAGGTTCCATTGAGGGGCATCCGTAAGATGAAGCTTCGTCAATAATTTTTTTAAATTTAAGATCTTTTAGACAATAATTTGTAAAATTTCTTCCTAGTGTTCCTGTTCCTCCAGTGATTAATATTATTTGGTCTTTAAAAATTTTGGACTATAAGTGATCATATTAATTAAATGAATTTAGTTATTAGCTTTTTTGGTAAAATACAACTTCTTTTTAGAATAAAATGGTATTTTTCAATTCCTGAGAAAAAAAAAATTATTATTTACGATTATAATCTTCCAGATATTTTGCATTTCTATTTTAAAAAAAAAATTACTTATTATTTATATACCAGATTAGAAAAAATAAATTTTTATATTTTAATAAAAAGCATAGTCAAAAATTTGTGGAAGTGGAGTTTTTTTTCTGGATATATAATCGAATATATTAAAGCAATAAAACCTAGTTTAATTATAACATTCATAGATAATAATATTCAATTTTATTATTTAAAAAAATTTTTTCCTAAAATTAAAATTGCCTTTGTGCAAAATGGGATGAGAGGATACTCAAACGATATATTTGGTTTATTAGAGTCAAAAAAATTAAATAAAAAAGATATAGGTGTAGACAAAATGTTTGTCTGGAATGCCTTGGTAGGCAATATGTATAAAAAATATTTAAGTGGAAACTACTATAATATAGGCTCAATAGTAAATAATCATGTAAAATTATTAAAAAAAAAAAGAAAAAAAAAAAGCTTATTATTCATATCTGAGTTTAGAAATAATAATCTAGGTTATGATTTATCAAAAGATTCTTATTCAATAGAAAAAAAATTGATATCTTTTTTGTATAACTTTTGCGAAAAAAATTTTCTTATTTTTGAAATTTGTTCAAATTTAAAAAATTCAGTTAATGAGTTTAAATTTTATAAAAATTTGATGCCTGGAGATAATTGGAAATTTTTAGAAAAAAAAAACCAATTTTCTGGATATTACTACATCGATGAAGCCTTGGTAACAGTTTTTGTATCTTCATCACTTGGTTATGAATCCATCTCAAGAGGAAACAAAACAGCAGCATTTACTCTAAGACATCTAGCTACTGAGAATGAAAGTTACAAATTTGGATGGCCATATAAATTTCCTGAAAAGGGCAAGATATGGACTAATAAATATGACGAAAAAATTTTTGATAGGATTTTAAAATATTTAATATATTCCAATTATAAAGATTATTATGCGTATCAAAAAAAAATAATACCAAATATTCTTACTAGATATAGCGGTAATAAGAAATTTTTAAGTATAATTAGCCATGATATAAAAAAATAATAAACACAATTAAACAAATTGAATTTCTTTTAAAAAAAATTATTATTAAAATTGTAGAAAGTAAAAAATTAGTTTTTAAAAATCAACTTATAAATGGGAAAACTTATTTTTCAAATAGTTTTAAGTATTATCATTTAAGATTGATATATAATTTATTTAAAGGCAAAATCGTGGATTTTTATTTAAAAAATAAAATCAGTAAAAAAATAAAATTAGTTAAATACGTATAAATGGTTTTGCTTGGATCATCCGATGCTGGTGCTCTTAAGTATTTATTTTGTATAAGTAAATATTTAAAAGAAAATAAATGGGTTTTCATTAAAAATAAAAAAAAATTAATAAAAAAACCAAATTGTATAGAATTTAAGAATTTATATAAATTAAAAAAAATTAACCTCATAATTACTGGTTCGGCTCTTGGAAATTCAGTTGATAATAAATTAATTAGATTCGGAAAAAAAAATAAAATTTTTACAGTATCGGTGTTAGATCATTGGACTAATTATCCTTTAAGATTTCTTTATAGGGGAAAAAAAATTTATCCTGACAAAATTTTTATAAATGATCAATACGCTTATCAAAAAGCATTAGATAATAATTTTCCAAAAGAAAAATTACTTATAATGAAGAATATTTATTTAGAAAAATTATCACAGTCAAAATTCAAAAAAAAGCTTTCGAGTTGGGCAAAAAAAATTAAAAATAAAAAAAAAAGAATTATTATATTTATTTCGGAGCACATTAAAGATTTCAATTTTTTAAAGCCAGAATATAAACTAAACGAATTTGAAACTTTAAAGAAAATTATCTCACAACTATCAATTAATGATTTATTAATAATTAAGAACCATCCAGAGGAAAGTTATAATAAATTTAAAAAATTTTTAAGTCCTAACGTTTGTATAAAAAAAAATATAACTTTTTCTGACCTGATTTATTTGCCAGACAAAATTATTGGAATGAAGTCAATTCTTCTGCTCGAATTATCAATGTTTAGAAAAGATATTATTAGTTTTAGACCCTTAATCGATAACGGGTTTATAGGTGATGAATATAAAAATGTGCATTTAGTGAGAAAAAATATAAATGCTAAATTATATTTTAAAAAAAGTAATTTTAAAAAAAATTTTTTAGGATCCGAAAAAAAAATGCTTACTTTTTTAAAAAGGTATCAATAGTTTTTTTCATTTATATTTGGTATTTCAAATTTTATAAAATACTATAAATTTTTTATCTAGTAACTGTAATGAAAAAAAAAATTGTTGCCACAATTCAAGCAAGACTAGGTTCTACTAGATTTCCAAAAAAAGTAATACAAATGATTTCTGGAAAAACAATAATAGAAATTTTAGTCGATAGATTAAAAAAAAGTAAATTTATCAATCAAATTGTATTAGCAACTACCTCGAAGAGCTCTGACAAACCATTAATACAATTAGCCAAAAGAATTGGAATTAATTATTTTTCGGGATCCGAGGCTGATGTCTTGGATAGAGTAACAAAAGCTGTAATTAAATCAAATGCGTATTATCATGTTGAATGTTTTGGAGACTCTCCATTTATTGATATAGATATTTTAGATAAGTTTATTAACATTTTAATTAAAAAAAATTTAGATTTTGTAACAAACTCAGTTAAGACTACTTTTCCTCCAGGTTCTGAAGTTTTAGTTTATAAATCAAATGTTATAAAAAAAGTTAATAATTTGGTTAAAAGAGATGATCCATTGAGAGAACATGTAGGTTTTAATATTACAAGATATAAAAATTTATTTAAAATTGTAAATATAAAAGCACCAAAAAATTTAAACTTTCCAAAAATTTTTATTGAGCTTGATACTAAAAAAGATTTTTTCGTTTTAGAAAAAATATATAAAAACTTTCAAAATAAATATTTTTCTTTATTGGATATTTTAAATTTTTTAAAAAAAAATAAAAAAATTGCAGTTTATAATTCAAAAGTTTTTAGAAAGTGGAAGTCATTAAGAAATGAAAAAAATTAAAATTTTAATAGTAGGATGGGGCAAAATAGCTTATGGTGAGGGTGAAATAGATAAAAATAGTCACTTTAGTGCTATTAAATTTTTGAATAATAAAACAATCCTTTCAGGCATATCAGAAATTAAAAAAAAAAAATATCCTAAAGGTTTTTCAGATATTTTAATTCAAAGAAATTTAAATTTAGCAATAAAAAAAACTACCCCAGATGTGATCTCGGTATGCACACCAACAAATACACATTTTAAAATCGTAAAGTCGATACTTTTTAATAAATTTAAAACTAAGATAATATTTTTGGAGAAACCATGTTTTAACAATTATGATGAATTCAAAAAAATACACAGATTAATTAAAAAAAAAAAAACTAAAATTATAATAAATCATTCAAGAAGATTTAATTTTAATTTTTTAAGATTAAGAAATCTCATCAAACAAAAAAAATTTGGAAAGTTAAAAAGAGTAAACTTTTTTTACTATAACGGTTTCAAAAATAATGCGGTACATTTTATTGATTTATTATATTATTTATTTAATGATAGAATAAAAGTACTTGAGGTAAAGAAGTCTTTAGAGCAAGATAAAAATAATATTAATATAAATGTAGTTTTAAAATTTCGTAAATTAAAGTCTATAATTTATGGATATGGTTTTTCGCAAAAACCTTTTCAAATATTTGATATTGATTTTCATTTTGAAAAGAAAAGAATTTTAGTAAAAAATTTTTCAGAAGAATTCTGTTCTTATAGCGTAATTAAAAATAGACTTAACGAAAATGTTTTAAATAGTAAAAAAAATTTATTTAAAAATTTAAATCCTAACGTTCCAATGATAAATGCTTATAACTTAATTTGTAATTATTTAAATTTTAAAAAGAATTTTCAATATTTAAGAAATATTGATCTATTAAGTGCTAAAAAAACTATGAAAACTATTTATGAAATTGAAAAAAAAATTTGAAATTAACCTTAAAAATGGAAGATTATCAATAAATGGTGGATCAGCCGTTAGAAAAAAAAAATGGCCTAACAATATAACGACAGACCATAAAGAAATATTAGCTGTTACAAAAGTTCTAAAGAAAGGCAACTTGTCGTTATTTGAGGGTTCTTTCAATGCAGAGGCTCCGTTTTCATTTAATGGCGGTCCAAATGTTTGTAATTTAGAAAAAAAATGGAGTAACTACTATGGCATTAAGTATGCTGTTTCAATGAATAGCGCAACTTCTTGCCTTTATGGAGCAATTGGTTCCTTAAATATAGGGTTTGGGGATGAAGTGATTGTGTCGCCTTTTACAATGACAGCATGTGCTACTGCTCCTTTAATTTATGGTGCAATACCAGTTTTTGCCGATGTAGAGCCAAATACAGGATGTATCGATCCCGAAAGTTTTAAAAAAAAAATATCAAAAAGAACAAAAGCTATAATAGTGGTACATCAGTTTGGAATTCCAGCCAACATTGGAAAAATTTTAGAAATTGCAAAGTTAAATAATATTAAAGTTATAGAGGATTGTGCGCAAGCACATGGCGCTATGTTTCAAGGTAAATTTGTAGGTACATTTGGAGATATAGGAGTCTTTAGTCTGAATGTAAATAAAACCATTCAATCTGGAGAGGGTGGTATTTGTATTACTAATTCTAAAGAATTAGATTTTAGATTAAGATTAATAAGAAATCATGGTGAAGCAGTAGTTGATTCTGCAAATTATAAAAAAATTACTAATATTATTGGATTTAATTATAGAATGACTGAGTTAACAGCAGCCATTGCAATTGAACAATTAAAAAAACTTAATAAATTAAATGTATATAGAATCAAATTAGTAAATTATTTTTACAATAAAATAAAAAAAATTTCTTTTCTTGAAACACTTATAAGAAGACCAGAATGCAATGGTTGCAATTGCAAACTAAAATGTAAGTCAGTATTCTATGTTTTTCCTATAAAATTTATTAAAAAATATATTAATATTAGTAGGAAAATTTTTTCTCAAATTTGTATTAATGAGGGGATTAGATTTTATGAAGGATATACAAGACCTTTATATCTTCAGTCAATATATCAAAAAAAAAAATTATTTAAATTTAATTATCCTTTTTCAGCAAAAGAAAATTTTCTTTGTAATAAATCATATAGCAAGGGTACCTGTCCCCAAGCAGAAAAGCTTTTTTATGAAGAAATATTGATTAACGAAGATATAAGATTTCCAAATAAAAAAGAAGATATAGATGATATTATTAAAGCTATTTATAAAATAACTAAGGCATAGTGATCAGAAAAAAACAATATTTAATCAAAAAAAATGAAAATAAAGATAAATAAAAATTATTTTTTACGCCCATTAGTGGAAAAAGATTTATTTGGTAATTACAGAGTTTGGTTTAGTGATCAAAATATTACAAAATATAGTTCTAATGGTAAATACTTTAAATCTAAAAAATTCTTTTTAGACTACATTAAAAAATCAAATAATGAAAAAAGTTTAGTAATGGCAATTTGTCATATATCTGACGGTCATATAGGTAATATAAGTTTATTAAATATTTCCCAAATTGATCAAAATGCTGAATTAGCTATCTTGATAGGAGAAAAAAAACACTGGAAAAAAAGTTTAGCTTTTAAAAGCGTTGTAGAAATAATGAGACATGGTTTTTTAAAGTTAAATCTAAATAAAATTTATTGTGGAACCGCTAGTACAAACAAGGCTATGAATGCTTTAGCAAGAAAAGTGGGAATGGTATTTGAAGGAAGGAGAGTTAAACAGTTATATTTAGATGGAAGATTTGAAGATTTAATACAATATGGCATATTAAAAAAAAATTTTTTAAAAAATTATTAAATTCAAAAATGTATTCAAACAAATTTAAACCAATAAAAAGTATTAACTATTGTAATCGTTGTTGTTTTCCTGAAACTATGGAAGGAATAAAATTCGATAGCTTAGGTATTTGTAATGCCTGTATATCCTCTGAAGATAAGATGCATATTAATTGGGCAGATCGAGAAGCTCAATTAAAAAAAATTTTAGAAAAAGCAAAGTTAAAGTCTGGCAATAATTATGATTGTGTGCTCCCAATATCCGGTGGTAAAGATAGTTTTTTTCAAGCACATATACTTACTAAGAAATATAATGTTAAACCATTGGCTGTAACTTTTAGCCATAATTGGTATTCAGAAATAGGTGTTTATAATTTGCAAAGATGCTTGCAAGTTTTTTCTTTAGATCATATTCAATTTACTCCTTCGAGAAATTTAGTTAATAATTTAGCAAAAAAATCACTTCCGACTATAGGAGACTCTTGTTGGCATTGTCATGCGGGAGTTGGCGCTTTTCCAATGCAAATTGCAACAAATTTTAATATTCCTTTGCTAATCTGGGGTGAGTCAATATCAGAAAATGACCCAAGATCAACATATGGTTGTCCAGTATTTAAATTTGATAAAGATTATTTTTCTAAAGTTTCTTCCAAGGTAAGCCCCGATAATATGATAGATTACAATATTTCAAAGAAAGACATTCATTCCTTTAAGTTGCCAAATGATAAGCAGATCAAAATAAAAAAAGTTTATGGGGTTCACTTAGGTGACTATATTTTTTGGGATGATGAAAGACAAACTGAATTTATAAAAAAAGAGTATGGATGGAAAGAGACTGATATGGAAGGTACATACAAAAGATATAAAAGTGTTGAATGTATAATGTCAGGTGTTCATGATTTTGCCTGTTATGTTAAAAGGGGTTTTGGAAGAACCACATGGCAGGCATCAGTTGATGTAAGAAATGGTTTATTAGAAAGAAAAGATGCATTTAATTTAATCAAAAAATATGATTTTGAAAAACCGGGTGCCTTAAATTATTTTTTAAAAATTACAGGATTAAGTGAAAGAGAATTTTTTAGTTTTCTCAAAAAAAAAAAACATAAGTCAATAAAAAATATAACACTTAAAATTAGATCAACAAAAAAAAAAAATGACGATTTTATTCCATTTTATGAAAAATTAATTAACAAGCATCTTGTAAAATCATCATATAAAAAAAATAAATATTAGTGAGTTTTTTTTTAGAAAAATCTATTCCAGACATATTAAAATTGTTAAAATTAAAAAAAATTAGTCACATTGATCTTATAGAGGAGAGTAAGAAAGTTTATAATAAAGAGGAAAACAAGATTCATGCATTTACTGAAGTTAACTTCAATAAAGCCACAAGGCAGATCACAGATGGTATCGATAGGAAAAATAATGGTAAAATTTTTGGTATTCCATTTGCCGCAAAAGATATATTCAATACAAAAACATTTAAAACCCAAATGGGGTCAGAAATTTGGAAAGATTTTACCCCAGGTAATAATGCAAGAGTAATAGATGCTATACTAAATGAGGGTGGAGTCATTATTGGAAAAACTGTAACAGCAGAGTTTGCTGTTCATCACTTAAATAAGACAAAAAATCCATTTAATATAAAAAAAACTCCTGGGACTTCTTCTAGTGGATCAGCAGCAGCAGTTGCGATAGGTGCCGTTCCTTTTGCACTTGGTTCTCAGACAGCAGGTTCAATTATTAGACCAGCTAGCTTTTGTGGTATCTGGGGAATGAAACCTACATTTGGTCTAGTTCCTCGTACTGGGATTTTAAAAACTTCAGATACATTAGATACTATAGGTTTTTTAACTTCACATGTTACAAATTTGAAAATAATTTTAGATATTATTAGAGTTCGTGGCAGAAATTATCCTTTAGTGAAAAAATATATTGACAATGTAAAAGTAAAAAAAATTAACAAGAAAAATTTAAAGATAGGTTTTTTAACAACAGATCGATGTAATTGTGCAAAAGATTATATTATTAATGAAATTTTGAACTTTAAGAACACTTTAAAAAGCAACATGTTTAAATGTGAGGATATTAAATGGCCAGAAGAATTGTTTGATATAGGTAGAATTCACGAAATTATCTATAACAAAAGTTTGTCTTATTATTTTAAAAAAGAATATAAATTAAGAAAAAAAAAGATTTCAAGAATTATGCAAGAAATGATTATTTTTGGAAATAAAATATCTAATAATATGTATTTAAAAGCAATATCAAAACAAGAAGAAATGATTGAAAAAGTTAATAAAATCTTAAAAGGTTATGATGTTGTATTTACGTTATCTACTTCCTCATCAGCTGTAGATAGGGGTGTTAAAGAATATCCAGATCCATCATTAATATGGACCTTGTCTCATGTTCCCTCGATTAATGTTCCTTTTAAGAAGTGCCCAGACAATTTACCTTATGGTATACAAGCAATTTCATATAAGTGGAATGATTATAATTTAATAAGTGCTTTAGAATTTTTGGTAAATTCTAAAATGATCAAAAAAAATAGTTTTTTTATCTAATGTTTATATTAAAAAATAGAATGAAATAGCATGATTAAATCCGATCTATATTGGAGCAGCAACATCAAAGAATATGAAATTGATGACTCTTGGTCAAAGCATCCCTTTTATAGTTCTAAAGAGTATATTGAGTACAGAAAAAAATGGAATTTAGTAAGTCAAGGTAAACTATTAAATGATTTTCCATTAAATATTGAATTAGAGCCTACTTATTATTGTAATCTTAAATGTCCGTACTGTCCCAGAGGTGTCAATGCTGGAGAAAGAAAAAGTCAGCATATGAACCCTATCATTTGGGAAAAGATTTTAAAAGAGTGCAAGGAAAATAAAATGCCATCGTTGCAGATGGACCATGAAGCGGAGTCTATGATGAATCCTAAGTTTTTTGACATGTTGAAAGATGCAACAAATGCTGGAATTTTAGATACCTGGTTACATACTAATGGACAAATGTTGTCAGAAAAAAATGCAATCAAATTGATAGATAATGGGTTAAAAAAATTAAATATTTCAATTGATGCGTTTAAAGAAAAAACATACGAAAAACTTAGAGTAGGAGGAAATTATAAAAAATTAATTGAAAATATTCATAATTTCTTAAATTTAAAAAAAAACATGATGCTAGTTATTTGAGAGTTAGAGTTAGCTTTGTTGAACAAAAAGAAAACTTCAATGAAAAAGAAGATTTTTTTAACTATTGGTCTAAAGTGCAGGGAATAAATACTATTACGTTTCAAAGATGTATGGATCTTAGTCCATTCGAAAAGCCTGATGAAGATTCTAAGCTATCAGAAAAACAGCTAGAAATAAAATATGCTAACGAAAAACCTTTTTTTTGTTCAGCTCCATGGGAAACGCCTACAATCCAAGAAGACGGAAAGATAACACCTTGCCTAAAGCCAGTAAGAGAGCATACAAAAGATTTTTATATCGGAGATATTTCTTCGGGAGATACAATTAAGGAGTCTTGGAATTCCTCAAAAATGCAAGAATTAAGAAAAATTCATTTAAAAGGAGAATGGTATAAAAAAGCCATGTGTCGTATATGCCTTAAAGTTACAAGGAGCGCACAACATCAACCGGAAATTTTTTCTTTAAATAGCAAAAATGGAGATTAATGGTAAAAAAATTTCTAAAATCGCTATAGGGTTATCACAATTTAATAATACTCTTTACGCAAAATCTAAAGTTCATTTTTCTAAAAAAGAGATAAATAGAATTGTTTTAAAAGCTATTGATAAAAAAATTAATTTTTTTGATACTGCAGATAATTATGGCGAAACAGAAGAAATAATTGGTTCATTAAAAAATTCTGTAAAAGATAAAATTGTAATATCAACTAAAGCTGGTTATATAAGTAATAATTTAAGAAATTTTAATACAAAATATCTTACAAGTAAAATTGAAGAATCTTTAAAAAAATTAAAAGTCAATTACATAGATATCTTTTTTTTAAATAAGCCAAATTCCTCAGAATTAAAAAATAATGATTTGTTAAATTTTTTTTATAAAATAAAGAAAAGAGGGTTGATTTCTAAGTGTGGAGTTATAATAGGAAATAATAATATTCAAAATGTTTATATCAAAGAACCATTAATTGATTGTTACTCATTTTTATTTAATTTAATAAATATTGGCATGGAGAGTACTCTCATCTTATCAAAAAAATATAATAAAATAAATTTCTTAAGATCTCCTTTTAATAGTGGTTTGTTGACCAATAATTTTCATTCTAATATTAATTATCCAGTTGGTGATTACAGACACAGTTACTTTAGAGGAGCAAATTTCATCAAAAAAAAAATTAAAATTTACCAACTTTTAAGTTATTTAAAAATCAATAAGAATAGCTTATCGCGTGCAGCTTTTAGTTTTGTATATAAAAATATTTATGCAGACTCAATTTTTTTTGGAATTCATAATACAGAGCATTTAGAACAATTATATCGTTATTCTAAAAATTTATTTTCCTTTGGCAGAAGTATGAAACTAATAAAATATAAAATCAAAAAATTGGATAAATTATATCCAACTATTAACCAGGGATAATATTAGCAATTTTATTATATGGATGTTCTTCATCTTACTCCGATTTCTAAAAATGAAACATTAAATGGATGTCCATTGGGACCATGGTGTATAAATTTTTCAAATTATCATTTATTTAAGGATATTAATTATCATTGGAATGATAGATCTAAACTAAGAAGAGATTATTTTTATCTTAAAAAACTAAGAGAAAAAATTATAATTCTCTTAAAAAATGATCTTAATAAGCTTCATAAAGTTAATTTGGATAAAAGATCATGGACAATAATTTTAGATCCTTTCTTATCTAATTTAATTTCAACAATTTTTGATAGATGGGAAGTTATTCGAAAAGTAAAAAAAAATTTTTATTATTATAATTATAAATTTAAAAAAAATATTTTTGATATTAAAGATGAACTTAATTTTATTGAATTAACACAAAATGATTATTGGAATCAAAAAATTTTTCAGGACATCATAAAATTTCAAAATAAAAAAAATCTTAATATAAAAAAAAACATTTATTTAAAAAAAGAAATTTTTTTCTCTGAAAAAAAAAATTACTTTAAAAAAATTGTTTCAAAACTATTTTTTTTAATATCCCATATTTTGGTAAAATTAAATAAAATCGTATTATTAGATTCTTACTTTAGTAGATTTTTTTTAATTTTTTTATTTATTAATTTTAAAATAATATTTTTTAATAATTTTTATTTTTTATTCAAAAATATTCAAATCACTTTTAATAAAAAATATAATATAAGAAAAAATTTATTAAGATCTTACTCTATTCAAAATTCTTTTGAAAAGTTTTTAATATTAAAAATAAGAGCAAATTTATTGCCGTATCACATAGAAAAATTTGATTATTTCTCTAACAAAGTAAAATCTTTTAAATTCAACCCCACTATAATATTTTCTAGTGGCATTCATCATTATTCTAATATTTTAAAATTTTGGATAGTTGAATGTATTCGTAAATATTCTAGATTTTATATCCTAGAGCATGGTGGCTCTTTACCAGCAATTAACGCATTATTTAATTATGAAGAGGAAATATCTGATAAACTAATAACATTTTCAGAACCTTTCCATAAAAAACATAAACAAATGCCAGCACAAAAATATATTTTTGACATAAAATCACGTAGCAAAAATTTAAGAAATATATGTTTGCTGGGTACGAACAGAGTACTTAGATACACTTTTAGGGCAGAGTTTTATCCTTTAACAGGAATGAATTTTTTTTTAATAAACTTTCTTTCTAAGTTTTATGAAAACCTGGATAATGAAATTAAAAAAAATGCCTACTTAAAAATGCATCCTGCTGATAATGATGAATTTTGGAACAATAAGTTAATTTATAAAAAGTTTATAAATAATTTTATAAACGAAAAATCTTTTAAAAAATGTTTGAAAAAAGCAAGGATATCTATATGTTTTTATCCAGAGACTACATTTTCCGATAGTATAGCACATGATGTTCCAACAGTTTTAGTTTATCCAAAAGAAATATATGAAAGACATAGAATTACATCTGAAATTCAGAATGAATTAAGATCTGTAAATATATTATTTCATTGCCCTATAGAGGCATCAAATCATGTTAATAACTTTTGGGATAATCCACTTGACTGGTGGAATAATAAAAAAACTAGAAGAGTAATTAATTTATTTAAAAAAAATATGTTAGGCATGTCTAACTATGAAAATTCAAAAAATAAATGGTTAACTTTTCTTAAAACAATTTAAATCTAACTTAGTTATGGATTACATTAAAAATATTAAAGATATTTACTTTGGAGAAGGTGCTATTAAAGAGTTGTTAAAAGATAGTATATTTCCACATAATTTTAAGTCAAAATTGTTTTTTATTGATAAATTTTTTATGAAAAAAAAAATTTTTAAAAAATTTATTTCAAATAATGATAGTGTATTTTATGTAGATACAAGTTCTGAACCATCAACTTGTAGTATAGATAAAATAATTTATGATTTAAAAAAAAAAAATATACCAGACGTTATTATTGGCATAGGAGGTGGAGCAACCCTTGATACTGCAAAGGCTGTTTCAAATTTATTAAATAATTGTGGACCATCAGAAAAATATCAGGGTTGGGATCTATTAAAAAAAGATGGGGTATTTAAGATAGGAATACCAACGATTTCAGGAACTGGAGCGGAGTCATCAAAAACAAGTGTATTAATAAATTTTAAAAAAAAAATTAAACTTGGAATGAATAGTCGTTTTTCAATTTTTGATAAATTAATATTAGATTCTAATCTTACAAAGACTGTTCCAAAAAATCAATTTTTTTATACTGGAATGGATACTTATATCCATAGTTTTGAGTCATTGCACGGGTCGTATAAAAATTCTCTAGCAGATTTATATTCTAAAGAGGCAATAAAACTTGTGGTTCAAGTTTTTAATAGCAGAAATATTAAAAGTAAAAAAAATAGAAAAAATTTAATGTTAGCATCTTATCTTGGTGGACTTTCAATTAGTATGAGTATGGTGGGTGTAGTTCATCCCTTATCAGCATCACTTAGTGTTATTTTTGGCATTCATCATTGTCTCGCAAATTGTATTGTTATGAGAGCAATAAAAGAGTTTTATCCCTACAACTATAATGAATTTTGGCATCTTGCTAAAAAACAAAGAATTTTTATTCCTAGACTTAATCTTAAATATAATAAAATACTTTTTAATAAATTAATCAATTCTACTTTAATTCATAAAAAACCTCTACAAAACGCACTAGGAAAAAATTTCAAAAAAATTTTAAATGATGAGAAATTAACAGAACTTTTTAAAAAAATGTAATTTTATGCCAGGGTATGAATTAATAAATAAAAAAGATGAACTAGCAGAGATAAAAAAAATTTTTAATAATGGAAGTGTTTTTTTTAGATATGGTTTCAAAAATATTAGGAACAATAAATACTTAGTTTCAGAGTTTGAAAAAAAATTTTCTAAAAAACTTAGAAGTAAATATGCTCTTGCAGTATCTTCTGGAACTGCCGCATTAAGAGTAGCTTTAGCAGTACTAAATTTAAAAGCTGACGATGAAGTAATTACGCAATCTTTCACGTTTGTTGCGACTGTCGAAGCAATTATAGAGAGCGGAGCAATACCGAAGTGCGTTGAAATAGATGACACTCTAAATATGGATCCAAATGATTTAATCAAAAAAATTTCAAAAAAAACTAAAGCAATTATTTTAGTTCACATGTTAGGTTCGCCTGGAAGAATAGATAAAATTTTAAAAATTTGCAAAAAAAACAATATAATTGTTATTGAGGATACTGCATGGGGATTAGGAGCTACTTACAAAAAAAGATATCTAGGTACTATTGGAAGAATGGGAACTTTTAGTTTTGACTATGCAAAAATGATAACGACAGGAGAAGGGGGCATGTTACTATTTAAAAGTAAAAAAGATTTTTTAAAAGCTAAAGCTTGGCACGATCATGGTCATGATAATAATCCTAAATTTCCTAGGTGGGAAGATACAAGGTCTAATAGTGGTTTTAATTTTAGAATGTCAGAACTTCAGGCTGCTGTTGGTTTGGCTCAACTAAGAAAATTGGACCAAGTATTAAAATTTCATAAAATAAACTCCTCCAAAATATTCAATAAAATTAAAAATATTTCAGAAGTTAAAATCAGGCATATTCCATTAAAATCATCTCCATCTAATGATGCTTTTATATTTATTTTGCCTACTAAAAAGTTAGCAAAAATTTGCAAAATGAATCTTAATAAAAATAAAATTAGTACTAAAATTTTACCAGAGGCGAAAACTTGGCATTTTTGCAAATACTGGGCGCATATGTATGAATTAAAAAAAGCAAATAAAAAAAAACTTTATTATTCCTTCCCAAAATCCGAAAATATATTATCTAGATGCATTTCAATTAGTATAAATTGTAAAATGAATAAATCTTTACCAAACATGATCTACTCGATAGTTAATAAAGTATTATTAAGTGAAAAATAAAAATCCACATATTTCAGTTATAGTACCCGTATATAATCATGAAAAATTTATTGGACGATGTTTAAGATCGATATTAGATCAAGATTTTGACGAAAAATTTGAAATTATATTGGTTGATGATGGAAGCACCGATAGAACAAACAATGTAATAAATTTGTTTAAAGATGAAATTAAGATTATTAAAAATGAAAAGAATATTGGTTTACCAGCAAGCTTAAATAAAGCTATAAAATTAGCAAAAGCCCAATATATTGTAAGGGTAGATGCTGATGACTACGTAAATTCTAATTATTTAAAAATTTTGTATTTGTTTTTAATTCAAAATAATAATTTTGACGCAGTTGCCTGTGATTATTATTTAGTTGACGATAATGAAAATGTTATTGAAAGAAAAAATAGTTATTCTGATCCGATTGCATGCGGTATCATGTTCAGGCTAGATCATTTAATTAATATTGGTTTATATGATGAAAAATTTCTTTTAAATGAGGAAAAAGATTTACGCATAAGATTTTTGAAAAGGTATAATATTTATCATATACCGCTAGCTCTCTATAGATATAGAATGCATGCAAATAATATGACAAAGAACAAAATTAAAATGAAAGATCATTTAAGTAAATTAAAAAAAAAACATGAGTAATAGTATATTTAAAATTGGTAATTATGTATGTGGTGAAAATAATTTACCTTACATAATAGCTGAAATTGGAGTCAATCATAACGGTTCTCTATTCAAGGCAAAAAAGCTTATAGATCTTGCAGTAAGAGGGGGTGCAAATGCAGCCAAATTTCAAACGTACAAAGCTGAAAATTTAACAGTTAAAAATTCGCCAGTATATTGGAATAAAAAAGAAGAAAAAACAAAAACACAATACTTATTGTTTAAAAAATATGATTTATTGAACAGAAAAGATTATATTAAGTTAGCTAATTACTGTAAAAAAAAAAAAATCGACTTTCTATCAACCCCATTCGATATAAGTTCTGTAAAATGGTTAAAAAAAATTGTTCCTTGCTTTAAAATTGCATCAGCTGATATTACAAATGTTCCTTTATTATCTGAAATAGCTAAAACAAAAAAACCCATAATTCTTTCTACTGGTGCTTCAAATATAAAAGAAATAAAAAAAGCTCTTAGGGTACTTAAATTAAATGGTGCAAAAAATATTGCATTATTACACTGTATTTTAAATTATCCAACATTAGATCAGAATGCTAATTTAAAGATGATAACTTCTCTTAAAAAAATTTTTTCAAAGCATATTATAGGATATTCAGATCATACTCTACCTAAAAATAATCTAATATCCTGCATAATAGCATATATATTGGGTGCAAGAATCATAGAAAAGCATTTTACTTATAATAAAAAATTAAAAGGAAATGACCACTATCATGCAATGAATTATTTGGATCTAAAAAATTTAAGCAATTTTTTAAAAATTTCTCAACTTTTAATAGGAAAAGAAAACATTAAAAAGTCAATAAAATCTGAGTATTTATCCCGTTTATATGCCAGAAGAAGTATAGTTGCTAAAAAAAATATTTTAAAGGGCGAAATTTTGAATGAAAAAAATTTAATTACAAAACGTCCAGCTTTAGGACTTAGCTCTTTGCTTTGGGAAAAAGTAATTGGTAAAAAAGCTAAAAATTCAATTAAGAAAGATGAAATTCTTAAAACAATATAGTATAAAACCTATTATTGTTTTGCTATTTTAAAGTGAAAATTAAAAAACTAAATTTATAATATATTCCTTTTATTAACAAAAAAATATATTTTATTATTTCAAAATTAATAAGAAAATTAAATTTTATTAATTTATTATAAATAAATGTAAATAGGCTTATGAAAACTGTAATTTTATGCGGGGGTTTAGGTTCAAGACTTGCAGAAGATACAAGATTAATTCCAAAGCCAATGGTTAAAATAGGCAAAGAACCAATTCTAATTCATATTTTAAAAATTTATTATAGGTATGGATTTAAAGATTTTGTATTGGCTCTAGGATATAAAAGTAAGATAATACAAAGTTATTTTAAAAAAAATAAATTTCCTTTTAGAGTTAAAACTGTTTTTACTGGAAATAAAACCCTAACAGGCACAAGATTGTTTAAATTAAAAAAATTACTAATTAATGAAAAAAATTTTATGTTAACGTATGGAGATGGACTAACAAATCAAAATATTAATTCCTTATTAAAATATCATCTTAGGCATAAAAAAGTTTCAACCATGACAATTGTAAGACCCCCGATTAGATTTGGTGAAGTTTATTTAAAAGGAAACAAAGTGTTTTCTTTCAAAGAAAAACCCCAAATAAAAAAAGGATGGATTAATGGAGGTTTTTTTGTATTTAGTTCAAAAATTTTTAATTTTTTATCTAAAGAAAATCAAATGTTAGAAAAAGAGCCCTTGGAAAAATTAGTAAAAAAAAAACAACTTATGGCATTTAAACATGATGGCTTTTGGCAGTGCATGGACAATATAAGAGATAAAAATACATTAAATGAGCTTATTAGATATAAAAAGGCATTATGGATGATTTAAGAAAATTTTATTAAAATAAGAATATATCTATTATAGAATTTGCAATTAATAATTATCTTTTAAAAACATTTTAAATGATTCAAGGAGTCGAAATTACACCTTTAAAAAAAGTAAGCGATGAAAGGGGAAGCATTATGCATATGTTAAGAAATGACAGCAAAGTATTTAAAAAATTTGGAGAGATATATTTTTCTACAACTTATTCAAATTATATAAAAGCCTGGCGCAAGCATAAGGAAATGACATTAAATTATGTCTGTATTCAGGGTGTTATAAAACTGGTATTATATGACGATAGAAAGTCTAGTGTTTCAAGGGGTAAATTTCAGGAATTAATACTATCAACAGATAATTATTTTTTAGTTACAGTCCCTCCTTTGATTTGGATTGGTTTTAAAAATATTGGCCTATCAGAGTCAATTTTAGCAAACTGCTCTACAATTCCTTATAACGAAGATGAAATAATTAGAAGTTCAAAAGATCATTCAGAAATACCATATAAATGGTAGATTAATGAGAATTTTATTAGTAGGGGCTTCAGGCTTTGTAGGAGGTAGACTTTCGGATTATTTACTAAAAAAAAACTTAAAAATTGTAAATGTTTCAAGAAAAAATAGAAATAATTTTTCCAAAATTAATTGGAATTCAGAAAAAAATATAAATAATTTATGCTCTAATATCGATATAATAATAAATTGTTCTGGATTAGATATTTATGGATCAAAAGATAAAAAAGAAAGTTACTTAGCAAATTCTGAAAATCCCATTAAATTAATTAAAGCCGCGAACTTAAATTATGTTAAATTTTTTTTACATTTATCTACTTATGCAGTTTATAAAAGGAAAAATCAAAATATAATTAATGAGAAAAGTATAATAGCTGGAGAAGACCTACATTCACAAAGTAAAATAGAAGGAGAAAATAATCTTATAAATTATCCAAAAAAAAAAACAAAATTATTAATTATTAGATCTTGCAATTTGTTTGGATATCCAAAATATAAAAATAGAAATTGTTGGAATTTATTAATTAATTATCTTATTAAAAATCTTGTAGCCAACAAGTCAATTAATATTTCATCAAATAAAAATACTTATAAAACATATAGTAGTTTAGAAAGTTTTTGTGAATTTATTTATAGGTTATTAAAAAATTGCGTAAAAAATGAAAACCTTCCGAGTGTCATAAATTACACTTCAAATAAAATTTATTCAATTAAAGAAATTATAAAATTAATTAGAAAAAAATTAATAAACAAAAGAATAGTAAATAAAAAAGTTAATTTCAAAAATAAAATTATGAAAAAAGAAAAGAAAATTAAATTTAAAAGCATGTATCAGACAAATATTAAACCAATTAATGATTTATTTTTTGATAAAGAAATAAATAATCTAATTAATTATTGTAAAAAAAAAAAATTATGAAAAAACCTTTCTTTTCTGTAGTGATTCCAAGTTATAATCAAAGTGGTTTTATTGAAAAAGCTATCAATTCTGTGCTTAGACAAACTTTTAAAAATTATGAAATAATAGTTGTAGATAATAACTCCACAGATAATACAAAACATGTTTTGAAAAAGTACAAAAATAAAATAATTTTAAAAAAAATTCATAATCAGGGAATTATTTCTAAATCTAGAAATCTTGCTATTAAAATATCAAGAGGTAAATGGATATGCTTTTTAGATTCAGATGATGAATGGTTTTATGAAAAATTAGACAATGTTTATTCAAAAATTAACCTAAATGCGCCAAACGTTATTTGTAATAATGAAATTATCTTGAGAGACTCTTCAAAATATTATTGGCGATATGGACCATATACAAATTTTTTTTACAAAAATTTACTTATAAAAGGAAATTGTCTTTCAACATCTGGTTCTTGTGTAGAGAGAAATTTTATTTTAAAAAAAAAAATATCTTTTAATGAGAGTAAAGAATTTATAACAGTAGAAGATTATGATTTTTTTTTAAAATTAGCTTATTTTAATGCTAAATTTTTATTTATTAATAAATTTCTAGGAAGTCATAATCTTCATTATTATAGTAATTCAGCAAATTACAAATTCCACAGAAACTCGTTAATTAGTTTACTTAAATATCATATTTACAATGTTCAAAATTTTGAAAAAAAATCAAGATTGTTATTTATTATAAATTTTAGAATCAAATTTATGGACTTAATAAATTATCTAAAAAATAAAGATTTTATTAATTGTTTTAAATTAATTTTTTTTCTCAATAGATTATCAGCATTAAGATTTTTAAAATTACTTTCAAATCAAATTTTAAAATCAATAAAATCTAGAATTTATTATTAATGATTAATTTTTATGTTTTGAGAAAATGAAAGTTATGCAGTATTTTTAAATAGAAAAACAAAGTTTAGATTGATGTGTGCTTAAAAAACAATTAAATCTTACTATAGTAGTTTAGATTTTCTTTCTTAAAATTAATCCACAGATAATTCCAAGAGAAGAAAAAAATAAATAACCATTAAAAGTTGACAGTATACTTCCAAAACTTCTTAATGGAAAAAATTCAATTATTAAATATATTATTAAATAAATATTAATATTGTTTAATAATATATTTTTAATAAGTTTTTTAAAAATTATAAATATAAATAAAAAAAAAATGATAAGTGATACCAAGCCACCCGAAATAATTATTTCCAAATAAATATTATGAGGGTGATTTGAACAAAATAATTTAGGAATTTCTTTTTTTTTTTCTAAACACTTAACTAAGAAAGATTTATGCCCATGTCCAAAAATATACTTATCTTTAATAACAATGTATGAAGAGTAAAAAAGATTACCATATTGATCAAATAAATTGCCATCAAGGATTGAAAAATTTTTTTTATTCTCTTCATTATTAACCTTGTCCAAGAATAAATTTTTGTTTTTTATATTTAAAATTATATTTTTAAGCAAATATTGACTTGAGACTATAAATTTATCAATAGAATTATTATATCTTTCTTTTAATGGTAAATAATTTTTAAAACTAAAAATAAAAACTAAAAAAATTAATATAAGTACTGTGAGGAAAAAATTGCGTTTATTCTTAATAAATAAGAGTAAAAAAAACAATAACAATAGACTAAAAAAAAAAGGAGACCTATCAAAACTGAATAAAATACCAGTAATACAAATGCATAAAGCTATAATTTTAGTGAAGTGATTTTTCAAAAAATTTGTAAAAAAAATTGATATAATAGAAAAAATTAGAAATTTATAAATATATGAGCCAGCTATAGCTTCGTGTTCAAAAAAACCGGAATACCTGTTATTAAAACTTTGAAATCCAAGCAAATCATACCCTATTAAATGCTGGTGGAAGATATCTAAAGATAAAATAACTGATGCAGATAAAATTATTTTTAAAAAAAATTGTAGTGAAGCTATTTTAATTTGAGAAAAAAAAATTCTAAATATTAAATATACTAAAAAAAATCTAAATAAAGTTAGGTTATAGTAACTATTTATAGTATTTAGTTGTTCATTTTTATTTAGAAAACTTGATAGTATTAAAGAAACAAAAAAAAAAAAAAATATTTTATCTTCTATTAGAAAATTTTTTTTTATATCTATTATTAAAAAACTCAAAATAATTAGAATAATTATATAAAAATTTACGACTCCAGAAGGAAAGAAGATTATGATAGGCCATAGAAAAAAAAAAAACTCAATGATCTTTTTTTTGTCTAATTTTTCATGAATAAAGGTGAGTAAATACACTATATTTTTATATATATATAAAATTTTATTTTATTTTTTTTTACAATAAAATATTTAAAATTTAATACATTAAAAATGTTTTTATATAGTATCATCGATCAGATTCTTGCCTTAAAGTTCGTTTTTCTTATATTTTATCTCATATTAATAATAAATTTTTTAAAAAATTATAGTTTTAAATTCAAAAAAAAGATTCTAGATAATGAATTTAAAAAAATTCAGTCATTTCATCAAAAACCTACCTTAAAAGCAGGAGGGATTTTATTATTTGCATATTTTTTTATTTCATACTTATTATTTTATTCAAATAAGATTCTAGAAACTTTATTTATTTCTATTGTACCAATTTTTTTTTTTTCTTTTTTAGAAGATTTAAAAATTATTGTTAAACCTTTTATAAGGCTAGTTTCACTATTTTTGATTATCTTCTTTATTGTATTATTTTTTGATTTGAAAGTATACTCTATACAATTTTATAAATTTGATCAAATTTTAAATAATAATTTAATATTTTCAGTTTTTTTTATTTCCTTCTGTTTTCTATTTATAATTAATGGTTCAAATTTTATTGATGGTTTTAATGGTCTCCTGAGTATTCATGTCTTTATAATAAATATATTTCTTATCTTTATAAACATAGAATTTTATAATTTAGAATTATTGACAACTTGTATTTTATTTCAATTTTTCCTAATAATTTTTATTTTTTATAATTTCCCTAGTGCAACTTTTTTTCTAGGAAACAGTGGTTCATATCTTATAGGTTTTATAATATCTTTTTTGATAATAAAAACATCTCAAAGTACTTATTATCATAAAATATATCCTTTTTATTTTGCTGTTTTATTACATTATCTTTTTTTTGAAGTTTTCTTTTCTTTTTATAGAAAAATTTTTTATGAGAGAACTAATCCTTTATACCCGGATAAAAAGCATCTGCATATGCTTTTATATTCAATAGTTAAATCAAATCCAAAAACTTCTTTATTAGTAAACTCTTATTTTCTATTAAGTCTTTTTCCTCTATTTCTAATACAAAACTCACCTGGTATTCTCAAAATATACTTTTTATTTTTATTATTCTTCTATTGTATTTTTTATTTAATTTTAAGAAAAAAAAATTAATTTAATTTTTTTAAAATAGTTTTAATAAAAAATTTATGGTTGCGGGGCTTGGATTTGAACCAAGGACCTTCAGGTTATGAGCCTGACGAGCTACCAGACTGCTCCACCCCGCGGTGAAAAAAACTGATTTACGATAATTAATATATAAAAAGGTACTGTTATAGTCTTCTTCTTTCGATGTTTTAATTTTATTTTTACAGTATATGTCATTTAAATGAAAATTATTGATACAAATCTTTTAAGAAAATCAGAATTAGTAAGCAAAAAACTTAATTTTTTAAAGGGAACTAAAATACCATTAATGTCTGAGGTAGAAATTAGTGACTCAGGAACATGCAATAGAAAATGTCAATTTTGTCCAAG
>Ga0169931_10001703_pt1 | contig 36218 bp, 34 predicted proteins | sample Kivu_15m_20L_FD_129675 | JGI IMG/M metagenome (GOLD analysis project Ga0169931, IMG submission 129675) | Freshwater microbial communities from Lake Kivu, Western Province, Rwanda to study Microbial Dark Matter (Phase II) - Kivu_15m_20L... | ecosystem: Environmental > Aquatic > Freshwater > Lake...
GACGCCGGCTCCCACGCCGGCGGCGCCGCGCCCCGCCGAGGGCGTCGGCGAACCGTCGGCGGTGCCCGCGATCGTGATGATGACGGTCGACATGGTCCCGCAGCTGTTCGAGCCGGTGCTCGCCGACGACCGGCTGCCGCTCGACGTCCGGTTCCAGACCGCGCGGCTGCAGCTCGCCGCGCTGCGCGCCGGCCTCGAGGACGCGCGCGTGTTCTCCGACCTGCGCCATCCGGCACGCGTGCTGCTGGACGCGATCGGCGACCCGGACCCGTGGCGGACGGTCGCCGCCGACGTCCGCCGCGCGCGGCTCGTCGCGATCGCCGACGCCGCACAGCGCGGCGAGCACCGCTTCGACCGGCTGCTCGCGGCGTGGGATCGGCCGGCGGACCCCGCCGCCAGCGGGGCGACCGCGCCCGAGCCGACCCAGGCCGCACCCGAGCCGGTCCAGGCCGCACCCGAGCCGGTCCGGCTCGGCGAGCCCGCGGCGGCGTGAACTGCCGGGCGCAGGCGGCCGCTCAGCGCCGCGCGCTCAGCCAGACGATCGTGCCGACCACGAGCAGCGCACCCGCCATCTGCACCGGCGCGACCTGCTGACCGAGGATCGCCCAGGCGAGCACCAGCGACGCGATCGGCTCGATGTTCATCGCCGGTGTGTTGTTGACCGCGCCCAGCCGGGGCAGCACCACGAACAGCGATGTGATCGCGGCGCCGTAGAAGACCGTCAGCAGCACGAGGCCCGCCCAGCCGGCGGGGGCGTCCGGCCACGCGAACCCCGCGCCGGCCGCGCCCGCGATCACGGTCACCCCGGCCACGGTCGCCATCGTCCACAGCGTGCGCACGCGCCCGTCGACCCCGCCGAGCCAGCGTGCGGTGAGCAGCAGCGCGATCGCGAACGAGAGCGCGGCGCCGAGCGCGTACGCGATGCCGGCGGCGAAGCGCGCCGGATCGGCGAGCGAGTCGCCGCCGCTGCGCAGCACGCGCGGCAGATCGAGCGCGAGCGACAGCCCGAGCAGGATCACCGGCATCGCCGCGAGCGTGCGCCGCGTCGGCCGCTCCCCGCCGGTGGCCCAGGACAGCACCGCGAGGATCAGCGGGAACGTATTGAAGGTGAGCAGCGCGAGCGCCACCGGCAGCCGCGCGACCGCCGAGTACAGGCAGGCGCTCTGCACCGCGAGCACCAGACCGACGGTCAGCGCGCGACCGCGCGTGGCCTGGGGCAGCGCCGCGACCGCGCGCGCGGCACGCAGCAGCAGCAGCACGGCGAGCGCGGTTCCGGCCGAACGCACGGCGACCGCGGTCACCACGCTCGTGCCGTGATCCAGCGCGACCCGCGCGGCGACGTGGTTCGATGCGAACAGCACCGCGATGCCGGCGACGGTCGCGGTGCCGACCCAGCCGGGCGCGCCGCTCACCGCGCGCGCTTCAGGTCCTCGCCACCCACGTAGAAGCGGTTCCACGCGGGTGCGATCACCACCTCGGCGAGACAGACGTGGGGCGGGGCGGTGACCACGTGCCCGATCGTCGCCGCCACGTCCTCGGGCCGCAGCATGCGTGCGATCTCCTCGTCCGACGGCGGGACCGGTCGCTGCCTGAGGATCGGCGTGGCGACCTCGCCCGGGCACAGGTGGCAGGCCCGGATGCCGTGCGGCCCCTCCTCGTCGTTCAGGCTCTGCACCAGCGGGCCGAGCGCGGTCTTGGTCGCGCTGTACGCCGGCCCGGGAAAGGACACGTACGACCAGCCCGCCATCGAGGACACGACCACGATCACGCCGTCGCGTCGCGTGCGCATGCCCGGCAGCACCGCGTGGACGCAGTGGGCCACGCCGGTGAGGTTGGTCGAGACGACGCGCGCGAAGGACTCGGGCGTCACCCGGTCCCAGTGGCGCTCGCGCACGTTGATGCCGGCCGAGCACACCAGCACCGAAACCGCGCCGTGCCGCGCGGTGATCGCCGCGCAGGCGTCGGCGACCTTCGCCGCGTCGGCGACGTCGACCGGAACGGCCTCGACCGACAAGCCTTCGGCGCGCAGCGCGTCGGCCGCCTGCTCGAGCGGCTCGATGCGGCGCCCGGACAGCGCGACGGTGGCGCCCGCCCGCCCCAGCCAGCGCGCGGTCGCCAGACCGATGCCGGTTGCGGCACCAGTCACCCACGCGAGTCGTCCGGCGAGCGGACCTTCGATCCGTGACATCGGCACCTCCTGGCACGCGGGTCAGACCAGCGCGTAGGTCGTGGTCGCGTGCGACGCGAGCCTGCCGTCGGCGAGGGCACTCATCTCGATCTCTCCGAACACCAACGAGCGGCCCGGCTTGAGCACCCGCGCGACCACCTTCAGGTCGGACTGCGCCACCGGCCTGAGGAAGCTCGTGCTCAGGCTCACCGTGGTCATCGGCCGAAAACCCCCCAGCTGGGAGGCGATCGCCAGCACCATCGCGGTGTCCGCCGCCGCCATCATCGCCTGACCGCACAAGGTGCCGCCTTCGCGCGCGAGCTGCGGATCGAACGGCAGCACGAGCGTCGCCTCGCCGCCGCCGATCGCGTCCACCCGCAGGTTCAGCGCCTGCACCCAGGGGGCGAACAGCTCACCGAGCATCCGTTGCGCCTCGTCGATCCCGCTCATCGCGCTCCCAACCCCTCAGACGCCCGAGCAGACGATACACCGTCGCCAGCGCACTCAGCATCACCACCGAGCGCACGACGTGGAAGGCGGTGACCACCGGCACGCCGAGCTGCAGCGTCTTGGCGGTGAGCGTCATCTCGGCGATGCCCCCGGGCGAGGTCGCGAGCACCAGCGTCGGCCACGGCAGGCCCGAGACCGCCGCGAGCACGCCGGCGAAGCCGGCCGACAGCGCCATGCCCAGCACCGTGGCGGCGCCGGTCACCGCGAGCAGCCGCGGCGCGCGCGCGAAGAAACCGGGCCCGAAGCGCGTGCCGAGCGACGCGCCGATCAGCACCTGGCCTGCCGCGACCACCGCGGGCGGCAGCGCGCTCCACTGCACCCCGGTCGCGGTCAGCCCCATCGCGATCGCGAGCGGCCCCATCATCCACGCGTTCGGCCAGTCGAGTGCCCGCAGCGCGAGGCCGCCGGCCACCGTGGCCGCCACCAGCATCGCCAGCCCGCCCGCATCGACGGTGCGCGCGCCCGCCTCGAACGGATCGGTGCCCTGCAGTCCGAGCAGCCTGAACGCGGTCGGGATGGTGAGCACCACGATCACCAGGCGCAGGCTGTGCGCCGCGGCGATCTGGTCGACCCGGCCGCCGTGCCGCTCGCCCTGAATGGCCGACTCGCTCGCGCCGCCGATCGAGCCGCCGAAGAACGCGGTCGGGCGGGACACGCCGGCCAGTCGGCGCAGCAGCCACGCATGCCCGAGCCCGAGCAGCAGCACCCAGGCGATGCCGGCGGCGATCAGCGGCGCGTCGCGCAGCAGTTCGCCGAACGCCGTCGGCGTGAAGTACAGCCCGAGCACCGTGCCCAGCACCCACTGACCGGCGTCGCGGGCCGGGCGCGGCACCGCGAGCCCGACGCCGGCGAGACCGGCCACCGCGCAGCCCACCAGGGGGCCCAGGGTCCAGGGCAGGGGCGCGCCGGCGGCCGCGAACGCCGCGCCGCACGGCACCGCCACCAGCATCGCCTTCGCGAAGGCGTGCATCGGAGGTCGATGATAGCGCCGCGCGGACCGGCTCGCCGCGGCCCGACGGTGCGCCTACACTGCCACGGTCCGAGCCCGTGCCGACGCCGATGAACGCGCCGCCCGCCCCCTCCGCGCCCCCCGCGCCGCCCGCCCCCTCCGCCCGCGCCGACGACGGGGCCCAGCCCGAGCGCGCACCCTTTCCCACGGTGCGCCGCATCGGCCTCGCCGAGCCGCTGCGCTGGCTCGCCCGGGGCGCGGCAGACTTCCGTCGGCACCCGGGGCCCGCGCTGTTCTACGGCGTGTGCTTCGCCGCGATGGGCTGGCTGCTCGGGCTGCTGCTGCGCCCCTCGCCCGGGACGATGATGGCGCTCACCGCGGGCTTCCTGCTGGTGGGCCCGGTGATGGCGATGGGTCTGTACGAGATCGCGCGCCGGCGCGAGGCGGGCCTGTCGTGCGACCTCGCGGCCACGATGGTGGTCTGGAAGGGCAACCTGGTGAACCTCGCGATCCTGGGCATCGGTCTGGAGATCGTGATGGCCCTGTGGGCTCGCACGTCGATGATGATCATCGCGATCTTCTTTCCGCGCCGCATGCCATCGGTGGCGGCGCTGCTCGATGAGATCGCGGCCGGCGCGAACCTCGGCTTCCTCGGGACCTGGCTCGGCGCGGGCGCGATCTTCGCGACGCTGGTGTTCATGTTCACCGCGGTCGCGATCCCGATGATGCTCGACCGGCGCACCGATGCGATCACCGCGGTGCTCGCGTCGGTGCTCGCCTTCGGCCGCAATCCCGGGCCGATGCTGCTGTGGGCGGTGCTGATCGTCGCGCTGACGGTTGCCGGCTTCGCGACGCTGTTCGTCGGCCTGATCGTCACCGTGCCGTGGATCGGGCTCGCCACCTGGCACGCGTACCGCGACCTGATCGAGCCGGTGCCGACCGGCGGGCGCGTGCCGCCGGTCTGACCCGACGCGCGCCGCTACGCGCCGCCCGAGCGCCGCGCCCGATACAGCGCGGTGTCCGCCGCGCGCACCAGCGCCTCCAGGCTCGGCGACGGCCGGCCGCGCGCAGCCGCCCCCAGCGTGCACGACAGCGGCCAGACCTCGCCTGCGAGCGCAAGGCGCAGTCCGTCGACCGCGTCGCGCAGACGCCCGGTGATCGTCCCGAGCGCGGCCTCGCCCGCGCCGGGCAGCACGGCGAGGAACTCGTCGTCGCGCAGCAGCGCGAGACGGTCGCCCGGTCGCAGCCGCGCGCGCAGGCAATCGCCGACCGCGCGCGTCGCCTGCTCGGCGGCCCGGGTGCCGTGGCGCAGCCGGATCGCGTGGAACTGGTCGACGTCCACGATCACCACCGCCTCGCCATCGCCCGCGCCCCGCGGCTGCCGTGGCGCCGGCCGCGCCGTCTCGGTCCTCGTGCTGCCCTGCATGCGTGCCCTGCCGACTCGTCCACCGTCCGCGACCAGTCTAGGCCGACGCCCCGCGCAGCCCGCAGGACTTCCGTCACGCGGGCCGCGCGGGCGCGGCCCGGCGTCGCGACCGGCGCGCCGTGGCAGACTGCCGGGATGCCCCGGACCCGACCCGCGCCCGATCGCCCCGGCCCCGCGATCTACCTGATCTCCCCGTCCGGCGCGGTCGCCGACCCCGACCGCGCGCGCGCCGCCGCCCGGGTGCTCGAGACGCTCGGCCATCCGACGCGCTTCGACCCCGCGGCGCTCGCGCGCGCGCAGCGCTTCGCCGGCACCGACGCCCGGCGGGCCGCAGCCTTCACGCGCGCGGCCGCGCAGCCCGCGCCGGTCGTGATGATCACCCGCGGCGGCTACGGCCTCACCCGGCTGCTGCCGCGGCTGGACTTCCGTGCGCTCGCGCGCTCGGGCAAGCGCTGGGTGGGCCTGTCGGACTTCACCGCGTTCCACCTCGCGATGCTCGCCCGCGCGCGGGCGGTCACCTGGGCCGGACCCGCCCTGCTCGACGACTTCGCGGTCGACTCGCCCGCCGAGGTCGACCCGACCACGCTCGGCTGCTTTCGCGAGGCGATGGCCGGCGAGCTCGAGATGCTGGGCTTTCGTGCGGGCGGTCCGTCCGGCGTCGACGAGCGCGGCACGTTGTGGGGCGGCAACCTGTCGGTGCTCTGCGCGCTGCTCGGCACGCCGTTCATGCCCAAGGTCACCGCAGGCATCCTGTTCGTCGAGGACGTCAACGAGCACCCGTACCGGATCGAGCGGATGCTGGTGCAGCTGCTGCAGGCGGGGGTGATCGACGCGCAGCGCGCGCTGGTGATCGGCTACGTGAACCGCTACGCGCTCGCGCCGCACGACCGCGGCTACGACCTGCCGGCCGCGCTGCGCTGGCTGCGCGCGCAGACCCGGGTCCCGATCGTCACCGGGCTGCCGTTCGGCCACGACCGCCCGAAGCTGACGCTGCCGCACGGTGCGACCGTCGGGCTCGCGACCCAGGGTGGGCGCGGCTGGCTGGTGTTCGAACGCGCCGACCTCGAGCACTGACGCGGAGCCGGCGATGATCCCGGGCCTGCTGCAGCTGCTTGCGTTCCAGGGCGTCGGCGAACTGCTCGCGCGCTTCGTCGTGCCGATCGTGCCCGGGCCGGTGCTCGGCCTGGTCGCGCTGCTCGCCTGGCTGCGGCTGCGCGGGCGCGTCGGCGTCGGGCTCGATGCGGTCGCCGGCGCGTTCTCGCGCCACCTCGGGCTGCTGTTCGTGCCGGCCGCGGTCGGCGTCGTGACCTTCCTGCCGCTGCTGCGCGGGCACCTGGCCGCGCTGCTGCTCGCGCTGCTCGCGAGCGTGCTCGCCACGATCGCGACCTCGGCGTGGCTGCTGCAGACGCTGTCGCGCGACCCGGCCGACGACCCGGCCGACGACCCGGCCGACGACCCGGACCGCCCGCCGGCCGGGCGCGACCCCGGCAGCCCGCCGACGGGGCCGCGCGCGTGAGCGCACCGCTGTCCGAGATCCGCGAGATCTGGGTCTACCTGTCGGGCAGCCCGCTGTTCGCGCTCACCCTCACGCTCGCCGCGTGGCAGCTCGGCACCGTCGCATGCGACCGCAGCGGCCGGCATCCGCTGGTCAACCCGGTTGCGATCGCGGTGGCCGGGGTGGCCGCGACCATCGTCGCGATCGACATGCCGTACGCGACCTACTTCGAGGGCGCGCAGTTCGTGCACTTCCTGCTCGGCACCGCGACCGTCGCGCTCGCGGTGCCGATCCACCGCGGCCTGGACGCACTGCGCGGCCGACTGCTGCCGCTGCTCGCCGCGCTGCTCGGCGGCGGCGCGGTGTCGATCGCGGTGGCGGTCGGCGGCGCCCGGCTGCTCGGGCTGGACCCGGCGCTCGCCGACGGCCTGTGGGCGAAGTCGGTGACCGCGCCGATCGCGATGGGGGTCGCCGAGCGGATGGGGGCCTCGCCGACGCTCACCGCGGTCTACGCGGTGGTGACCGGCGTGCTCGGCGCCGCGCTCGGGCGCTTCGTGCTGGATGCGGTGGGCTGCCGCGCGTGGTGGCAGCGCGGCGCGGCGATCGGCATCGCCGCGCACGGGATCGGCACCTCGCGGGCCTTCGACGTGCATCCGGCCGCCGGCGCCTGGGCGAGCCTCGCGATGGGGCTGCACGGCGTGCTCGGGGCGGTTGCGATCCCGTGGGCGTTCGCGCTCGCGCGCTGAACGGCCGCCCGGTGCACCCGCGGGCAGGACCGGCGCTCCACCGGACGTGACGGAATGCGCCGCCCGCGGCGCGCGCGCCGGTCACACTACGGGCTCGGTCGAGCACCGCAGCCGGAACGCGCGCATCGCGCGCGCGGCGCGGACGGGGGTCCGATGGACGGTCACCAGCGGCGCCTGGACTCCGAGCGCCGGTTCCACAACGAGCGCTACGGCATCGGCGACGATCCGCGCGACGCGATCTCGCACTGGTACCTCGCGGTCCGCGACGCGTTCTCGCGGCACGAGTCGATGGTGCGCGCACTCGCCCCCGGCCGCGACCTGCTCGAGATCGGCTCGGCCGACGGCACCTTCTCGGTGCTCGAGTCCGGCCTCGCGGGGCTGCCGCGCCGATTCGTCGGCATCGACGTGTCGGACGTCGCGATCGATCGCGCCGGCGCGCGCGCCGCGCACCGCGGCATGACCGGCGCGCGCTTCGAGGTGCGCGACGCCGAGCGCACCGGCCTGCCGGCGGGTTCGTTCGATGTGGTCTTCGGCCGCGGCATCCTGCACCACCTCGACCTGGGCCGCGCGTACGCCGAGATCGCCCGTCTGCTGCGCCCCGGCGGCGTCGGACTGTTCGTCGAGCCGATGGGCCACAACCCGCTGCTCAACCGGTACCGCGCCCGCACGCCCGAGCTGCGCACGCCCGACGAACACCCGCTGCTCGAATCGGACCTGGATGCGGCGCGCCCGCACTTCGCGTCGGTGGTCGCCACCCCGTACGGCCTCGCCACGCTCGCCGCGGTGCCGCTGCGGTCCACGGCGGCGGGCGGCGCGGCGATGCGAGCCGCCGCGAGGCTGGACCGCCTGCTGTTCCGAGTGCCGGCGCTGCGCCGCAACGCCTGGTTCACCCTGATCGAACTGACGCGCTGATCGACCCGACGCGCCGATCGAACCGGCGCACCTCGCCGCGCGGCGCAGACCGGTCCAACGCGCAGACCGAGCGTCGGATTCGTCCTGCGCGGCCCCTCGGCCGGTCGCCCGCGCCCCGCTCAGCGCCCCCAGCAGGTGTCGAACAGCGCGCCGCTGGTCGCGCCCGCCGCGGTGCGCTGGCCGTCGTGCGCCAGCGTGTAGGTACCGCACGCGTCGCCCGCCATCCGTGAACCCGCCCGCGGGGTCGCGCTCAGCGTGAAGGTGGCCGCGGCGACCGCGGCCACCGCGATGTCGTACTGGGCCGCGCCGGCCGCGGGCGAGGTTGCCATCGACGCCGGCAGCGCGAGGCCGGTGTACTCGCTGCGGTTCTCCGCGCGGAAGCGCTCGGCGAACTGCGCCGCCTGCACCAGCGCCGTGCGCGCGTCGTTGCGAATCGCGCGGACGGTGAACTGCTGGTACGAGGGCACCGCGATCGCGGTCAGGATGCCGACCACGGCGAGCGTGATCATCGCCTCGATCAGCGTGAAGCCACGGTGTGTGCGTTGCATCTCGTGCTCCGAGCCCGGCGCGTCATCGCGTGGGCTGGCGCCACACGCGCATGGGCGCGAACGCCGGGCAGGTCTGCTGGATCGTGTGGGGCAGCCCGGCGATGCCCGCACTGTAGAGACTGCACTGCGCGCTCGACTCGCCGCCGCCGCCGCCGCCGATCGTGCCGGGCACACCCTTCAGCACATCGGTCAGGTCCACCGACGACCTTTCTCGCGTGCGACCCCCCGGGATCGCGACCAGCGGCGTGATCGTCCCGGTCACGCCGATGGTGCTCGTTCCGGTGGCCTCTCCGGATGCGAAGTTCAGCCGGTACATCCAGGACGTGCCGCCACCGCTGCAGCTGTCGCCACCGGCCACCGGCACGAAACTGGCGATCGTGATCGCGCCGAGCTCGGAGCTCGGATCCGAGATCACCCGCTCGCTCGCCGGCAGCGACACCCGCCAGCCCATGTCGGTCGACCAGTTGACCGAGCCCAGCGAGAACGTGCGCGTGCTCCCCAGCCCCGAGCCGATCGAGACCGCCCTGAGCTGACTCTCGGTGATCGCCGCGGCGTGGCCCTCCTTCTCCCACAGCCCGTAGATCGCCTGCACGTCGGTGTTCGCGTAGTCGCCCACGTCGTACAGCTTGCCGGTGCCGAACACGATGTAGCTGCCCCCGCGCGGATGCAGCGCGAGCCGCGGGGCCGAGGTGATCGGGCGCGGACGGGTGCCGTCGGTGGCGGTGAACAGCGGCGAGTTCGAGCCGTCGAAGCCCTTGGCCGCGGTGGGCACGCCCGAGGAGAAGTCGAATCGCCACAGGTTGCCCTGCCGGTCGCCGGCGTAGACCGCGCTCACGTTGCGATGTCCGTCGTAGCGCACCGTCACGCCGCCCATGCCGTTGCGCTTGTCCAGCCCCATCGAGGTGGTCCAGGTCGGACCGACCGGGATCGTGGTCAGCGCGCCGGTCGCGATGTCGATCACCAGCAGCGCGGCCTGGTTGGAGGTGCTCTCGTAGCCATTGCCGGTGACGTAGACCCACTTCGAGGTCGTGGCCCCGGTCTTCACCCGTGCGACCACCCCGCGCGACAGCACGTGGCCGACGTGCGCGCTCTCGGCCTTGGTCAGGTCCCAGAGCACCGAAGAGGTTCCGAAGGCCGACGGATTGGTGGTGTCGATCGCGAAGATCGACGCGCCGCCCGCGCCCGTGGTCCCGACCACCACCGAGCGCCACACCGAGCCGTTGTGCCAGTCGCCGCCGGTGACCGGCCCGTCGACGAAATAGCGATGGCCGTAGCTCGGCGCGAGCAGTTGTTTCAGGTCCGCGTACACGCCTCGCGGCACGTAGGCGAACCGCTCCGCGCCGGTCGCCGCGTCGAAGCCGTGGAACAGCCCGCCGTTGCCACCGATGAACACGTTCTCCGCCGTGCCGCCGCGCCGCCCGTCGACGTAGGCCTTGTAGGTGGCGCCGACGGTCGGCATCGCACCGTAGCCGTAATCGGCCGCCTTCACGTACAGCGGGGTCGAGTTGACGAAGTCGGCGAGCGTGCTCAGACGACGGCGGAACTTGCCGCCGGCGTTGCCGATCTCCTTGCTCGTATCGCCGCGCACGTAGGCGACGACCTCGTCGGCCGTGTGGTCCGCGGTGGTCAGAAGGGCGGTCTGCGCCGCGGTCAGGTTGGCCGCGACGAAGGTCTTCGGCGCGTTGGTCGCGGTGCTGGTCAGCACGTTGCGGCTCGCGTGCGACGGCACGGTCGCGGCCCATTGCGGCGTCACGGTCTGCCCCTGCGCCAGATTCTCCAGGTCCTGCGACGAATACGCGCGCAGCTGCCCGGTCCACTGGGCCGTGGTGTAGCTGGGGAAGAAGGCGCGGGAGCCTCCGGTGATGCTGGCGCCGGTGACTCCGACGCCGCCCGCCGCGCCCTCCTGGGCGACGATCTGGTCGAACGCGTTGAGGATGCCGCTCTTGAGTTGCTCGATGTCCTGCGCCGCGTAGAAGTCGCCGCGCGACGCGAGCGCGGCGCGCAGGTTGTCGTTGACGCGCTGGCCTCCGGTGATCGTGGTGCTGGCGAGGTCGACCGTGGGCCAGGTCACGGTGCCGCCCGCGATCGCCTTCGTGCGCGTGTCCGGCGTGTCCATCGACGCGGTGAGCCCGTAGCCCACGATGTAGGTGCTCATCGACTGCCAGAACGCCGGGTTCTTCTTGTCGGTGCGGTCGATCGGCTTGACCGTGTTCGGCAGGTCCGGGCGCAGGTCCCGGTTCCAGTAGTAGACCGCGGCGTCGGTCAGCGTGCCCGACTGGCTCGCGCCCCCGGTGAACTGGAGCCAATCCGCCGGAGCGTACTGGAACGTCTTGCCCGCGTTCGAGCCGTCGCCGTTGATCGTCGGACCGACGCCGTTGTCCGACTCGACCGGCGTGCCCGGCGTGGCCAGCCCGCCCGTGCTGGAGATCAGCGGCTGCCCGGCGGCGACGTTGGTCCACTCGCCGTCGGTCGCGAGCAGCGTCGAATTGCGCCGGCAACCGAGCTGCGCCGTCGTGTTGTTGGTCCCGGGTACGCTGCCCCAGGGGCCGCGGTTGTCGGCCCATGAGAAGTAGCGCCCGACCGAGTCGATCGCCTCGCGGTTGGGCGTCGGGCCGACCCAGGACAGGCTGAACAGCCAGTTGAAGAACGCCGCACGTTCGGCCGAGCCGACCAGGAACGGGCGTACGCCGCGCACCAGTGCACCGGGGTTGGCGAACCCGTCCAGATCCGGCAGCGGGCCGATCGTCTCGAGCCCCGCCGCGCGCCATGGATTGATGGCGCCGCTGAAGTAGTTGATCCGCCCGTAGCCCAGCCGCAGGTTCTGCTGCTCCTGCTTGACCATGCCCGACATGGCCTCGGCCATCACTGCCTGGGCGGCGAACAGCCGGTTGCGGTAGTACAGCCACCAGTTGGCGAAGTTCTGCGCCTCCTCGAGCAGCGTGCACTGCGTGCGGTTCGCGCAGTCGGTGCGCTTGGAGTTGGTCGCGGTCGCTGCCACGCCGGTGGCCGCGTCGATCACCGGGAACGTCGTGGTCGCCGGCCGCGCGCGATCGATCAGCACGACGCGGTAGTTCGCCGGGTCGGCCTTGCTGCCGCTGCCGAGGTAACGGTAGTAGCGGGCCGGGGTGAGCGCCGCGGGATCGGGGATGTTCGGGATCGCCCCGGCCGTGCACGACAGGGTCGACGTGCCCGGCGGGCAGCTCGACAGGTCGCTGCGCGTAGCCGCGTTGGGGGCCGTCTCGTTGAGCCGGGTCAGCTGCACCGGTGTGATCGTCGACGGTGCGAGCGGCGTGCGCGTCATCGTCTCGATGCGCGGGAACACTGACGGGCTGAAGCTTGCCCCGCCGGTCGGGTTGCGGGTGAACGAACTCGGCGAACGGACGATCTCCGACGCATGGCGCGTGAACGTCGTGGTGTCGTGCGTCACCGGCAGTTCGCCGCCGACCACGCAGGACACCGAGCTCGGGGTGATCGGCGTCGGCTGCGGCCCGGTGATCCCGCCCGGGGGAGAGCAGTTGGTGCGCTGATAGCAGGTGAGGTTGCCCGGGTTGCTGGGGAACGGCTCGGTGGCGCCCGGACAGTTCTGACGCTGCCAGCCGCAGCTGAGCGTGCCCGGAGAGGTGGTCTGCGTGAAGTACTGCCAGGTTCCGCTGCAGTCCTGCCGCTGCCAGCAGGTGAGCGTGCCGGGGTTAGTGGTGAAGGGCTCGTTGTTGGTGCCGGCGCAGTTCTGACGCGACCACCCGCAGCTGAGCGTGACCGGAGAAGTGGGCTGCGTGAGGTACTGCCAGGTTCCGTCGCACTTCTGCTGCTGCCAGCAGGTGACCAGGGGGCTCGGGTTGACCTCACTCCAGGCTCCCCAGACGGCGCCGGCGGCGCAGTTGCGGGTTCGGTAGCAGGTTAGCGTGCCGGGGTTCACCGTATGGTTCACCATCGAACCCGCACAGTTCTGCCGGCGCCAGCCGCAGCTGATCTGGCCCGGGTCCTTCGGCGAGGTCTGCAGGTTGCCGGCGCAGTCGTTCCACTGGAACGGGCAGGTCAGCGTCGGCGGCGTCGGCGACCACGCGGTCCAGGTGCCGCTCGTGCCGCAGCGTGCGCGGTGGCAGGTGAGGGTGCCGGGGTTGGTCGCGAAGGACTCGCTCACCCCGCTGCAGTTGTTGCGCAGCCACCGCTCGGTGAGCACCGGGGGTGCGGCCGGGGCGCCCGACTGGCACTGTGCGAGGCTGCCGAAGCAGCCGCTCCGGGAGGTCCCCGGGATCGACACGATCGGCCGCAGGAAGAGGTCGAGCGGGCTCGAGACCTCGTTGTGGGTCGTCCACGCGATGCTCGCATGACCGTTGCCGGGTGCGGTGGTCGCGCCGCTCTTGGCCGGCCCGAAATCGAACGGCATCTTGTAGTAGCGGAAGTCCACCGAGGGCGTGGCCAGCGTCACGCGGCGGCCCGAGATCGTCGTGCCGGTCGGATCGGCGAGGTCGGTGCCGATCAGGCCGCGCCCGGCCCCGGACGTGATCGATACGAAGCTCCCGCCGCTCAGCACCTGGCGCGGGTCGCGTTCGGTGAGCTGGGCAACGTTCGGGCGCGAGGTGATCGCGCCCCAGTGAGTGGGCACCGCGCTGCCGCCGATCGACGCATTCGGCAACGGCGCACCGTCCTTGTTCCAGGGTGCGTAGCGGATCGCCGGGTTGTACCAGAGCGGGTTCAGCGCCGGCGACCGCAGGCGCCAGTCGGCGTCGCGGTTGATCTGCCAGGACCGAAGCGCCCAGGCGTTGTTCACGTCCGGCCCGTCGCCCTGGATCGCCACCGTGGCGGGCACGCTCGTCGGGATCGTGACGCCGGGCGGAAGCGGCAGCCAGTGCTGACCCATCGACGCGGAGTCGTCGACCATCACGAACACGTTGCCCGCAAGCTCGGTTGCGGTGAAGGGTGGGTACTGGATCAGCGTGCTGGTCGCCCACGCGGGCATCGCGTGGAGCGCGCAGAGCAGCCAGACCAGCACCTTGGTCGACGCGCGCCGCGCGAGCGCGGTCGAGCGGTCGTCGGCATCGGTGGGATCGATCGTCGTGTTCATGGCGCTCGCCTCAGATCGCGAACCGCAGCTCGCTCTGCAGATGCAACAGCCGGCCGCGCTCGAGCGGCAGGAGCGTCACGCGCGCCGTCACCCGGTACTTGCACAGCCGTGGACTGAGCGAGGGCTGCACCTCGCACAGCAGAGCGGCGCCGCCGGACTCCGCGTTCAGGTCGTTCTGGAGCTGCGAGGGCACCAGATCCCCGGTCGCGTCCTCGAACAGGCAGGCGAACCCGCCCACGCCGGGAAAGACGACGACCGTTCCCGCGTTCAGAGTCACCGAATTCGCGTCCCACTTGCCCGCGTTCCGCCACGCGGCCGTGTCGACGCCGCGCGTTCCGGGAGTGGTCGTCCGAACGCTGTCCGGCTGGCCGATCGACTGCATCACCGCGGCCTCGCAGTACCTGAGCACCGACTGGGCCGCGGTCTCGGCGAGCAGGTAGTCGCTCGAGTTCGTGGTGAGCGCCTGCCCCACGGTCGCGCGCTGCACCTGCGCGGTGACCACCACGGTCAGCGTGACCAGCAGCACCAGCACCACGGCGAGCACGAAGCCGCGCTGTCGGCGTGCGGGTCGGAATCTCGGGTCGCGCATCGCGGCGGTCCTCGTCGTCACGGCATGAACAGGCGCGGGTTGGCGGGCGTGCTGCCGCGAACGGTGAAGGTCTGCACGTAGGTTCGGCGCAGCGTCCCCTCGGTCGCGGTCGCCACCGGCAGCGCCCCGGCGGCCTCCACCTCGTTGCGCGGGCAGCGCTCGTAGGTCGGCGACTGCGTGCGCGTCAGACCCTTGCCCGCATCCGGGTCCGAACGGATCACCATGCACACGTGCACCGAGACCACGAAGTCCCACGCCGCCATGGTCGGATCCTGGCCGTTGATCCACGCCGCGTCGCGCAGACTGCGTGCGCTGGCGCCCACCGAGGTGGCCGAATTGGTCCAGCGCACGTCGTCGAAGCCGTAGAACACCTTGAACTCCTCGACGTTCGCGATCAGCTGCTGCGCCGCCGGAAACGGATCGGCCTGCGTCGCGCGGCCATTGCCGCGACACCACAGCGCGCCGTTCCAGCCGTAATACACGCCGTGGATCATCGGACGGTTCGCGACGCGGGCGAGTCCCGGATGTCCCGCGGGCAGATCGACCCGCGGCACCTGGCCGCCCAGGCAATCGTCGATGCGGCCCTGCGCGGGCGGGATCACCGCATCGCCCTGGAAGCGCACCAGCAGCGTGTCGAAGGCGGCCGAGCCCGCAGTCCCGCACCCCGGCGTCTCGAGCGTCTCGTCGGCGAATCGTGCGTTCGTGCAGCCACCGACGCTCATTCCGGCGGCGAACAGCGTCTGCGACCGGTTCAACCCGACCTGGCCCGCGCCGAGCGCGAGGTCCGAGCCGACGATCTCGCCGTAACCCGCCTGCCGGATCGCGTCGCCGATCAGCTGCATCGCGACCTGGCCGCCATCGGCGATCCCGGCGAGCTCGCCGGCCACCCGCGCGGTGCGCGACGTGCTCACGTACACGCTGGCGACCGCAGCGGTGATCGCCAGCGCGATCGCGACGCTGACCATCAGTTCGATCAGCGTGCGCCCGGCCTGCCGGTCGGCGCGCCGCGGGACGGAGGGGGCGGCGGAGGCGTTCATCCCGGGAACAGCACCACGGTGACGCAGCGATACGCCGGATTGGCGTTCACCGAAGCGATCGCGGCGCAGGCGGCGTGAGGGGCGACCGCCTGCGCGTTCGGTTCGATCCAGCCCACCGTCACCGCCATCGACGTCGACGAGCCCGCGGTCGCGGGGCCCACGCGGGCGGCGGCCCCAGGCAGCTGGCGGTTCACGTCGAGCAGCCATTGCGCGACCTGTCGCGGCGGCACTTCGGTGACCGCGTTGCAGGCGGACGCGTTGGCGCACGCCGGAACCGTCACCGTGCCACCCGGATCGAGCGTCCTCGTGTAGCCGGTACCCAGCGCCTGTCCGTAACCCTCCTGGTTCGCGGTGACGCGCTCGCGCAGCTGAGCGACCAGCCCGACCGCGACGCGGCGAGACTCGGAGTCCAGCTGCATCGACAGCGAGCGCGCCTGCAACGATGCGATACCCAGCAGCCCGAACGCGGCGATCGTGAGGGCGACCAGCACCTCCAGCAGACTGAAGCCGCGCGCGTTCATGGGCAGACTCCGCCGGCCGGCCGGGAGACGTCGATTCGCCCGACGACGTTGACCGCCACGCAGGACGCGCTCTCCGACGCGAGCGGTCCCGGGGCCGACTGCGCCGGGCCGAAATCCACGCCGAAGGTGCCCATCGGGCCGGCGGTGCGTACGCCGTTCCAGCCGAACACCAGCGGCGCGGCCGAGGGGCCCCAGATCATCACTCGCGACCCGACCGCCTGCGGCGACAGCGCCGACTGGCGGCGGATCACCACATCGTTCGCCTCGAAGGCGTCGGCCGCGTTCGCCGCCGCCTTGGCGTAGACCACCCAGCCGACCGCCCAATCGGTCGCGCCGTATCCGCCGGTCGCCGCCTGCGTGCACGCCGGCACCGCGTCGTTGCCGGTGGCGCTGCGGCACACCCCGACGCGGGTCGAACGCGCCACCGCTTCGGAGCGGGCGAGCTCGATCGCGCCGCGCAGCGAGCTCTCGCCCTGAGACACGCGCGCCGCGATCAGGAACCGGTTGAAGCTCGGCACGGCGGCCGCGGCCAGGATCGCGGCGATCGCGATCACCGCCAGCAGCTCCACCAGCGTGAAGCCACCCTCCTGAATGTCCTGTCCGACTCGGGATGCCGGGCCCATGGTTCCTCACCGACGCGAGCGTCCTGCCGCACCATGCGTGCACGACCGACTCGAGGCAGAGCGTAGCGACGCCCGCGCGGCTCGGCGCCGCCCGTGCGACGAGCGGGAAGGGTCGGGCGGCGAACGGTGCGCCGCTGCAACCGCCTGAGTCCGTCCGTCGGCCTGGCCGTGCCGCTCGGGTGACCCGGGCGACCGCGATGCGCGCCGCGTGACGCAGTTCACGCAAGGATCCTGGACAACGTGCGAGCGGACGGACCCGGCGCGAGCCTCACGTCGCGGCCGGCGCCGTGCGTGTCGTGACGATGCCTCGCGGTCGCGCGGTCGCCCCGGAACCGCGACCCTGATCCGGCGACCGGGCCGCGCCGGGGCCCGCGCTCAGCGCCCGGTCGAGGGACCCGGGGCCGGCGCCGCGTCCGGCGGGCCGGGGTCCGCGAATTCCGCTCGGATCGCGGCGCCCTGCGCGTCGAGCGCTGGCGCCGGCGGGAACTCGGCCGCCTCCCACTGCACGGTCCAGGGCGATGCGGGCACCTCGACCTGCCGGCCGTTCACCGGCATCGGCCGCGTGCGCAGCTGCGGGTGCTCGATCAGGTCGTGCACCGAGTTGACGTTGCCGAACGCGGTCTGCGCATCGGTCAGCCGGTCGATCACGGCCGCGGCGGTGAGTGCGCCGAAGACCTCGGCCACCACGCCGTCGACGAACGCGCGGTTCGCCACGCGCGCCGCGTTGCCCACGCAGCGCGAATCGTCGAGCAGCGCGGGCCGGCGCAGCACGGCGCGCACGAACGCCGACCACTCGCGCTCGTTCTGGATCGAGATCACGATGTCGCGGCCGTCGGCGCAGGTGAACGCGCCGTAGGGCGCGATCGACGGGTGGGCGAGGCCGACGCGTTCCGGCGCCTTGCCGCCGTAGCGGGTCTGCAGGTAGGGCACGCTCATCAGCTCGGCAGCCGATCCGAAGAGCGAGACCCGCACCGCCGAGCCCCGGTGGGTGCGCTGCCGCTGGATCAGCGCCTGCTGGATGCCGATCAGCGCGTTGAGCCCGGCGGTGATGTCGCACACCGACACGCCGATGCGCCCCCACTCGCCGGGCGCGCCGCTGACCGACACCAGCCCGCTCTCGGCCTGAACCAGCAGGTCGTAGGCCTTGAGCCCGCACAGGCGGCCGTCGTCGCCGTAGCCGCTGATGTCGCAGGTGACCAGCCGGGGATGCCGCTCGCGAAGCGTGGCCGATCCGATGCCGAGCCGCTCGGTCGCGCCGGGCGCGAGGTTCTGGATGAACACGTCCGCCCGTGCGAGCAGCCGCACGAGCAGCGCCCGGTCGTCCGCGTCCTTGAGGTCGAGCGCAACCGACTCCTTGCCGCGGTTGATCCACACCCAGTACGACGACTCGCCGTGCACCGCTCGGTCGTAGCCGCGGGCGAAGTCGCCGTCCTTGCGTTCGACCTTGATCACCCGCGCCCCGGCGTCGGCGAGCCGGCTGCTGCAGTAGGGCGCGGCCACGGCCTGCTCGAGCGCGACGACCAGCACGCCGTCGAGCGGGCGGACCTCGGGGGCGGCGGGGCTCGGCGGGGGCTGCGTCATGGAGTCTCCTGAACGGGTACCGGCCCGCGGCGTCCGGTTTCAGGTCACCTCGAAGCAGCGGATCGTCGCGCCCTGCGCGCCGCGTTCGCCGACCCCGACGAACAGCCCGCGCGACAGCCAGTCGAGGCGACCCGGCGTCACCTCGAAGCGCGGCGTGCAGCGGCAGTCGCAGCCGTCGCGCACGAGGCCGCGGTTCTGCACGTACAGAACGAGGCCGTCCTCGGTGCGCCCCACGTAGCGGCCGTCGAACTCCTCGACGCCGTCGCGACGGTGCACGCCGAAGTCGCCGCCGTCGGGCTGCAGACTCGCGGTCACGCCCGAACCCTCGATCGCGCCACCGGACAGGCGCACGAAGCCGCGCGCCCCGGACAGCGAGTCGTAGCGCATCGGCGCGTCGAACGCCAGGCGCATCTCGAAGCGGAACACCAGCCCGCTCACGCCGGTGCGCCCGCACGAACCAGCACGTGGGCCGGCGCCGGCGCGTCGTACAGCGCGTCGACCAGCACCCGACGGTTCGCGAGCATGCGCTTCGCGTTCACCGAACCCTTGTCGGTCAGTTCGCCCGCATCGGGGCGCGGCGGCTCGGTGAGCAGCGTCGCACGGTCGATGCGCGTCGACGACCCCGCCTGGGGCCCGCCGAACGCATCGAGCACCGCCTGCAGGCGCGCGCGCACCCGCGCGTGGGTCAGCACGGCCTCGGCGGGCGCGTCCGGGGCGAGACCGTCGCACAGCCGCCGGCACTCGGCGAGGTCGGGCACCAGCAGCGCGCCGACCTGGTCGCGGTCCTCGCCGGCGAGCACCAGGTCCTGCACCAGCGGACGCGCCGCGTCGACGAAGCGCTCGCGCAGCGCACCCACGTGCACCCAGGTGCCGGAGCTCAGCTTGAAGTCCTCGCCGAGCCGTCCGTCGAACTCCAGGCCGAGCGACGGGTCGGCCGGGTCGACGAAACGCAGCGCATCGCCGGTCAGGAAGAACCCCTCGTCGTCGAACGCGGCCGCGGTCAGCTCGGGCTGTCGCCAGTAGCCGGGGGTCACCGCGAGACCGCGCACCCGGCTCTCGAGCTTGTGCCCGTTGCGCACGAGCTTGAGCTCGACGCCCGGCACGGGCAGCCCCACCGGGCAGGCGCCGCGCGCGTCCCAGTTCGCACACAGCGTGAAGATCCCGGTCTCGGTGGCCGCGTAGCCGGACACGATCGCCACGCGCTCGCCGCGCGCGAGCACGGCCACCTCGTCCATCGCGTCCCGCAGGTGCGGTGGCAGCGCGGCGCCCGAGTAGTAGACGAAGCGCAGGTCGCGGAAGAAGCGCTCGCGCAGCGCGGCGTCGGTGCGCAGAAACGGCAGCAGCGCGTCGAAACCGCGGGGCACCGTGAAATACGCGGTGGGCGACACGTCCATCAGGTTGCGCGCCGTGCGCGCGGCGAGCTCGGGCACCGGCTTGCCGTCGTCGACGTACAGCGAGCCGCCCGCGTACACCGTGATGCCGGTGATCAGGCAGCCCGAGCCGTGGTGCCAGGGCAGCCACGACAGCAGCACCGGCGGTTGCTCGGCGAGCGCGGGCAGCGCGTCGACCGTCATCCGCGGCACCGCGGCGAGCATCCGGTGCGTCAGCACGACGCCCTTGGGCGCTCCGGTGGACCCCGAGGTGAACAGGATCTGCGCGGCCGCGTCGGCGTCGATCGCCGCGTGCGCGCGCTCGACCTCGCCGCCGGGCGGCCGCCCGAGCAGCGCGTCGAACCGGGTCGCCGTCCGGTCGGGCAGCACGCCGGAGCAGACCACCACCTCGGTGTCCGGCGGCACGGTCGCCGCGACCGCGCGCGCGAACGCATCGCCGTCGGCCGCGAACACCAGCCCGGGCGTGAGCAGCTCGACGATGCGAGCGAGCTTCGCGGGGTCGGCGGCCAGCAGCGCGTAGGCCGGCGTGACCTGCGCGACCGGGATGCCCACGTGCAGCGCGGCGAGCCGCAGCAGCGCGTGTTCGATGCCGCTGTCGCTGAGGATCGCGACCGGCCGCTGCGGCGGCAGGCGCCGCTCGAGCAGCGCCTGGGCGATCCGTTCGACGTCGCGCATCGCCTCGCCCCAGGTCACTCGGCGCCACGCGCCGGCGGGCCCCCGCGCCGCGATGAACACGCGATCGGGATGCGCGCGGGCGCCGGCCGCGAGCGCGACGGTCAGCGTTCTCGGATACGGACCCACCGCGTGCGGCGATCGCAGCACCGTGCCGCCGTCGCGCGTCGCGGACACGAGGACGTCGCACGGGCCGAAGCGGACGGAACGGAGCGGCGCGGTGGTCATGAGGGGCGGGACGCTGGCCGGGCAACCGTAGCATTCCGTTCAACGGAACACAATCCCGGTGAGCGGACTCACGCGGCCCGACGCGTCTTGACTTGCGGCGCGCCTCGCAGCAGCATCGCCTGCGACGCGACCGGCGCGCCGCCCGCGGCCTGCCGAACCGCCGACGAACACACGAAGGAGACGCACCGTGCCCCCGACGTTCCTGCGCTGCACCCGTCGACTGCTGCTCGGAGCCGCGCTCGCGGCCGCGCTCGCCCCATCGTTCGCCCAGGAGCGGACGCTCAGGATCGTGCACGGCGCGAGCCCGGGCACCAGCCTCGACATCCTGGCCCGCCTGATCGCCGACAAGATGCGGGTGACGCTCGGCCATCCGGTCACCGTCGAGAACCGCCCGGGCGCGGGCGGCAGCGTCGCCGCCCAGTCGGTCAAGTCCGCGGGCCCGAACTCGTCCACCGTGTTCCTGACCGCGTCCGGCACGGTGGTCGCGTTCCCGCACTCGAACAGCCAGCTCGGCTGGGACACGATGCGCGACTTCGTGCCGGTGGCGCACCTGACCAACTACCTGCTCGCGTTCGGCGTCGCGCCCTCGGTGCCCGCGAGAACCCTGGCCGAGTACCTCGAACTGGTCCGCAAGGGCCCGGAGCACGCGAACGTGGCCGCCGCCGGCGGGCGCGGCGCGCCGCCGATGTTCCTGCTCGACATCGTCGCGAAGTCGTCGGGCGTGAAGCTGAACGACATCTCGTACAAGTCGACCGGCCAGGCCATCATCGGCCTGCAGAACGGCGAGATCTCGGCCGCGATGCTGCTGCTGGCGGACATCGGCAACCTCGCGAAGCAGGGCAAGGCGCGGCTGCTCGCGACCTCGGGGGTCACCCGGTCGTAGCACTTCCCCGACGTGCCCACGCTGCGCGAGGCGGGCTTCGAGATCGACGGCGCGGAGTGGCACGCGATGTTCGCGCCCGCGGGCACGCCCCGGGAGCTGGTCGACGCGTGGGCCCGGGCCGCGATCGACGCGGTGCGTTCGCCCGACGTCCGCCAGCGGCTCGACCTGATCGCGGTCGAGGCGGTCGGCGCGGGGCCCGCCGAGCTCGCGCCGCTGGTCAAGCGCGACTACGACACCTGGGGCCGCATCATCCGCGAGTCGGGGTACAAGGCGAACTGAGGGTGACCCCCGCGCTCGAGTTCGCGTTCGAGTGCACGCTGCAGCTCAAGCCGCGCGTGAAGCTCGAGCCGCTGCCGCAGGGCGGCAGCCGCCTGTTCGTGCCGGTGGCGGGCGGCGAGTTCGAGGGCCCGCGCTTGCGCGGACGCGCGCTGGAGGGCGGCGGCGAGTGGCCGCACGTGCGCGACGACGGGGTGTTCTGCTTCGACGCGCGCTACTTCCTGCGCGAGGACGACGGCACGGTCATCTACCTGCAGAACCGCGGCTACCGTCACGGCCCGGCCGAGGTGATGGCCCGCCTGTGGCGGCTCGACCCGGACGATCCGGTGGGCGACCACGAGTACTACTTCCGCTGCACGCCGACCTTCGAGACGCCGCCGGGGCCGCACGAGTGGCTGTCGCGCAGCGTGTTCGTGGGCGTCGGGTCGCGCAGCCGCGCGGGCAACGTGATCCGCTACTTCCGCGTCGCCTGACGCGCCCGGGGCCGTGATGGAGACGATCGGGTTCATCGGCACGGGCCACATGGGCGGCGCGATGGCGATGCGGCTGCTCGAGGCCGGTCATCCGCTGGTCGTGCTCGACCGGTCGCCGCAGGCGACCGCGCCGCTCTCGGCGCGCGGCGCGCGCGTGGCCGCCACGCCGCGCGAGGTGGCCGACGGCGCGCCGGTGGTCTTCGCGTGCCTGCCGTCGATCGAGGCGAGCCTCGCGGTGGTCGACGGCCCCGACGGGGTCGCGCGCGGGCGCGCGGTCGAGGTCTACGTCGAGGCGTCGACGATCGGCGAGGAGGCCGCGCAGGCGATCGAGGCACGCATGGCGGCGGCGGGCGTCGGCTTCGTCGACGCGCCGGTGAGCGGCGGGCCGCGCGGCGCGCGCGAGGGCACGCTGTCGGTGATCGCCGCCGCGCCCCCGCCGCTGCTCGATCGGCTCGCGCCGGTCTTCGGCCGGCTCGCGCAGCGCACCTTCCGCGTCGGCGAACGGCCCGGCCAGGCGCAGGTGTGCAAGCTGGTCAACAACGCGATCTCGATCGCCGCGATGGCGATCACCTGCGAGGCGGTCGTCCTCGGCGTCAAGGCGGGCTGCGACGCACGGGTGATGATCGACGCGATCAACGCCAGCACCGGCCGCACGAGCGCAAGCGTCGACAAGTTCCCCAAGGCGATCCTGCCGCGCACCTTCGACTACGGCGGCCCGCTGTCGATCGGCTCCAAGGACCTCGAGCTGTACCTCGCGATGGCCGCGCGGCACGGCGTGACGGTCGACGTGGCGCGATCGGTGGCCGCGCTGTGGGCGCAGGTGGTCGCGACCAACGGACCCGAGCGCGACTACTCGACGATGATCCAGCCGATCGAGCGGCGCGCCGGCGTGATCGTCGGCGGCTGAGGGCGCGTGCGTCGCGCACCCGGGTCCGCGACGCCGCGCGCTATGATCCGGACGCCCATGCCGCCGCGCGCCGTCCCCGACGTCCGCAGCGCCGACGACGCGTCGGGAACGGTCGCCCGCGTCGTCCGGCTGCTGCGCTGCATCGCCGAGAGCGACGGCGACCTGTCGGTGAAGTCCCTGGCCGCGAGCCTGCAGCTGCCGCCCAGCACGGTGCACCGCCAGCTCCAGCTGCTCGCGCAGTCGGGCATCGTCGAGCGCGGCGGCGCCAGCCACGCGTACCGTGCCGGACGCGAGCTGTTCCGGATCGCGTCGCTGGTCGTGCAGCAGTTCGACGCGGGGCAGGTCGTGCGGCCGGTGATCGAATCGCTTCGCGACGCCACCGGCGAGACCTGCTTCTTCACGATGTACCTTCCGGCCGCCCGCGAGGCGACGGTGGTCGAGGTCGCTCGCGCGCCGCATCCGCTGCGCTACCAGGTCGAGCGGTTCACCCACATCCCGCTCGCGTGGGGCGCGCTCGGCCGATCGATCCTCGCACACCTGCCCGCCGAGGACGTGGCGCGGATCCTGGCCGACGCCGGACCGGCGTCGGCGACCGGGCGTCGGCTGCCGGCTGCGGGGACGCTGCGCGCCGAACTGTCGCGGATCGCGCGGCGCGGCTACGCGATCTCCCGGGGCCACAACATCGCGGGTGCGGTCGGCCTCGCGTCCGCGGTGCTGGATGCGGCCGGCGGGGTCGTCGGCTCGATCGGCCTCACGATGCCCGAGTCGCGGCTGACGCCGGCGCACGCCGAGCGCTTCCCCGACCTGGTGGCGTCCCATGCGCGCCGGCTGAGCGACACGCTCGGCTGGCGCGACCCGCAGCGCGACGCCGCCCGCGGGGCGGGCTGAGAGGCGGCGCGGCGGCATCCGGGGCCGCGCCGAGGCCGACCCCGCGCGCGCGGCCATCGCCGCGGCGGTTCAGGCCGCGTGGAAGCGGCGGCCCTCGGCAGCCATCGCGCGCAGCGCCTGCGGCGCCTCGAAGCGCGGACCGCAGGCCGCGCGCAGCCGGTCGCAGGTCGCGACGAACGCGGCGGCGCCCGCGGTGTCGACCGCCGCGAGCGGGCCGCCGAGCGCGGCCGGAAAACCCCAGCCGCGCACCGCGGCCGCGTCCGCGAGCAGCGCGTCGCCGACCAGGCCGTCCTGCAGCGCGCGCATGGCCTCGAGCGACTGGGCGACGAGGAGCCGGTCGGCGACGTCGCGTGCGGACGCCGGCGCCATCGCGCCGGGCGCGACCCCCGCGTGCGTCGCGAGCGGCGCGGGCGGCGCTGCCGCTGCGTGCGTCGCGGGCGGCGGTGGCGAGCGCATCGAGCCGGCGAGCAACCTGCGCCGGGCCGATCCGCGCGACCAGCGCGAGCGGCCCCTGCGCGAACCCGGCGGCCCTCGCCAGGTTCTCGACCATCGGCACCGGGACGCCCTCGGCGACCAGCGTCAGCGCTTCGGCCAGCAGCGCACCGAGCACGCGGTTCGCGAAGCCGCCCGGCCCGTCGCCGACCGCCAGCGGCACGACGCCGAGCGCCCGCGCGAGCCAGCGGGCCGCCTCGACCGCCTGCGGCGAGGTCGCCGCGCCGCGAGCGACCTCGACGTGCACGGCCTCGGACGGCGCCTGGACCCCGTGCAGGCCGGCCGCGCGCGCGGCCTCGGCCGAGGTGGCCGCGAGCGTTGCGATCGCGGCCATCGCGCCGGTGCACACGATCGGCGCGTCGGGCGCGCAGCGCCCGATCGCCCACGCGAGATGCTGCGCGAGGTCGTCGGCTGCGGCCGACAGCGCGACCACCGCGAGGTCGCAGCCGCCCGCATCACCGATCGGCGGGTCGCCCGTCGGCGCGTCGCGCTCGCGCAGCGCGGGCACGCCGGCGCGAAGCAGCGCGGCCGCGATCGCATCGGCAAGCGGCCCGTCACCCGCCAGCGCGACGCGGGCGGGCGGCGCGGGCGGCGGTGCCGCGCGCTCCGCGGCCGCGAGCGCGCGCGGGCCGTAGAAGCGGGCGCGGATCGTGTTGCGCGCCGCCTCCGAGGTGGCGAGCCGCGCGAACTCGCGGGTCTCGATCGCCAGCCCCGCGTCGATGCCGCGCTCCAGCCCGTGGTGCAGCGCGGACAGGATCGCGGTGGCGGCCGGATCCGGCGCGCCGCGGCGCGCGCGCGCCGCCGCCCACGCTGTGGCGAGGTAGCGGCGGCCCGCGGTCGACTGCGGGTCGCCTGCGGGCACCTCGAAGCCCTTGCGGTCCCAGGGCCGAAGCGCATCGCCCTGCAGCGCGCAGGCCTTGGCGGCGTCCAGCAGCGCTCCCGGCGCCACCAGCGCGTCCACGATGCCGGCCGCGCGTGCGGCCGACGCGTCGATCGGCCGGCCGCCGAGCATCAGGTCGCCCGCCACCCGCAGTCCGACCAGCCTCGGCAGCCGCTGCGTGCCACCGGCGCCGGGCATCAGCCCGAGCGTGGACTCCGGCAGCCCGAAGCGCGCGTCCGCGCGCTCGGCGGCGAGCCGCGCGTGGCACGCGAGCGCGAGCTCCAGACCGCCGCCGAGCGCGGTGCCGTTCAGCGCCGCAACGAACCGCTTGCCGCCGGTCTCCATCCGCCGCATCGCGCGCAGCATCGGCGCGACCACGTCGAGCACCTCCGACGGCCCGGTGCACCGGCGCAGTTCGTCCAGGTCGCCGCCGGCGGCGAACCCGTCGCGGTCCGACCCCACGACCACCGCCTGCACCGCGGCGTTGGCGAGCGCGTCCTCGACCGCCTGCGCGAACGCGACGTTCAGCGCCCGCGTCAGCGCGTTCACCGGGCCCGGCGCGGCGAGCGCGAGCAGCAGCACGCCGTCGCCGAGCGACTCGCGCCGGATCATGCCCGCGGCCCGTCCAGCCGCTCGATCGCGGTGGCCACCGCCATGCCCAGGCCCACGCACAGCGTGGCCACGCCGTAGCGCGCGCCATGGCGCTCCAGCTCGTCGAGCAGCGTGCCGACCAGGATCGCGCCGGTCGCACCGATCGGGTGGCCGAGTGCGATCGCACCGCCGTTCACGTTCACGCGGTCGTGACCGATGCCGGTCTCCGACATGAAGTGCAGCACCACCGACGCGAAGGCCTCGTTGCACTCGACCAGGTCGACCTCGTGCAGCGCGATGCCCGCGCGCGCGACGCAGCGGCGCGTCGCCTCGGCCGGTGCGGTGAGCATCAGGCACGGATCGGTGGCGGCGTTGGCGAACGACAGCACCCGCGCGCGCGGCCTCAGGCCGAGCCGCGCCGCGGCCTCGGCGGTGCCCACCAGCAGCGCGGCGGCGCCGTCGACGAGGCCCGAGGAGTTGCCACCGGTGTGCACGTGGCGAACGCCCGGCAGCGCCGGGTAGCGCTGCAGCGCGATCGCGTCGTGCGCCGCGCGGCCGGCCGCCTCGAACGCGGGCGGCAGCTTCGCGAGCGACGCCAGGTCGGTGCCGGGACGCGGGTGCTCGTCGCGGTCGAGCAGCAGCCGTCCGTTCGCGTCGTGCACCGGCACGATCGAGCGCGCGAACCGGGCCTCGCGCCACGCGCGGGCGGCGCGCGCCTGCGACTCGAGCGCGTACCGGTCGACGTCCTCGCGCGTGTGTCCGTCGAGCGTCGCGAGCAGGTCGGCGGCCTGACCGAGCGGCGTGTTCAGCGCGACGTCGTTGAACCGCGCGTCGCTGCCGTTGGGCCCGCCGGTGGCGGCGATCGGGATCAGCGACATCATCTCGACGCCGCCGGCCACCATCAGGTCGGCCTGGCCCGCGGCGATCCGCGCGGCGGCGAGGTTCAGCGCGTCCAGGCCCGACGAGCAGAAGCGCGTGACCACCGAGCCGGGAATCGTGTCGGGCATCCCGGCGAGCAGCACGGCCGAGCGCGCCAGGTCGGCGCCCTGGTCGTACACCGGGTCGCCGACGCCGAACACCACGTCCTCGGGGCCGGCCGCGGCGAAGCCGGTGCGGGCGTCGAGCGCGCGCAGCACGATCGCACCGAGCTCGACCGGGGACAGGGTGTGCAGGCCGCCGTCGGGACGACCGCGGCCGCGCGGCGTGCGCACGGCATCGAGCAGGTACGCGTCGGATCGGGACGCCATCGGAGCGGGGAAGGGGGGCGGGATCGGCATGCGGGGAACCGCTCGGTCCGGTTGACCTCGGATCCCGCTCAGCGGAATATAATTCCGTTCAACGAGAGGCCGCAAGCGGCCGTGCCGACCCGGGGGAGGGGCGATGGACGTGCCGACGCTGAAGCTCGAGTTCGTCTTCAGGATCACGCTGCAGCTGGGCAACCGCACGAAGATCGGGCCGATCCCGTCGGGCGGAACGCGCGGGTTCGTCGCGGCGGTCGGCGGGCGCATCGACGGGCCGCGCCTCAACGGCCGGGTCGTGCCGTACAGCGGCGGCGACTGGGCCCTCTACCGGCCCGACCACACGGTTGCGTTCACCGCGCACTACATGCTCGAGGCCGAGGACGGCACGCAGATCTACATGCGCAACGCCGGCTACCGGCACGCGTCGCCCGAGGTCGCCCGCCGGATGGAGGCCCTCGAGCCGGTCGATCCGTCGGAGTACTACATGCGGCTGTCGCCCACCTTCGACGCGCCGATCGGTCCGCACGACTGGCTGACGCGCACCGTGATCGTCGGCTGCGCGCAGCGCAGCGCCGACCACTCGGTCTTCCACTACTACGCGGTGGCGTGAGCGGGGAGCCCGAGCCGGGCCTGTCGCTCGCGCTCGCCCGGCACGCCGCGGCGGTCCGCTGCGACCGCCTGCCCGACGGGGTGGCGGCGGCCACGCGGGCGAGCGTGCTCGACCAGGTGGGCGTGATCCTCGCCGCGAGCGGGCTCGCCGCCGCGAGCCGGCCGTTCGTGCGCCTGGCCCGCGACGCGGCGCCGGGGCCCTCGGTGGTGATCGGCCACGGGTTCCGGACGGGCGACGAGGCCGCCGCGTTCGCCAACGGCGCGATGGCCCACGCGCTCGACTTCGAGGACACGCACGACGCGACGCTGGTGCACCCGCACGCGGCGGTGCTGCCCGCGGCGCTCGCGGTCGCGCAGGCCACGGGCGCATCGGGCGCCGATCTGCTCGCCGCGGTCGCGGCCGGCGCCGACGTCGCGTGCCGGGTCGCAGCCGGGTTCGAGTCGAGCCCCGAGCGTCCGGACGGGTTCACCGTGATCCCGGTGCTCGGCGTCTACGGCGCGACCGCCGCCGTGGGGCGCCTGCTCGGGTCGCCTGCCGAACGGATCGTGCTGGGTTTCTCGCTCGCGCTCGGGCTGGCGACGGGCAGCGCCGCCGCGCAGCGCGACGACGCGTCGCACTGGCGTGCGGTGCGCGACGGGTTCCTCGCGCACGCGGCGCTGCACGGGCTGGGCGAGCGCTTCGAGGGCGCGCACGTGAGCTTCAAGCCCTGGCCTTCGTGCCGGGGCACCCACGCGTTCGTCGAGGCCGCGCTCGGGCTGGCCGAGGCGCACGCGCTGCACGCGACCGACGTGCGCGCGGTGCGGGTGCGGGTCGCGCCGTTCTTCCGCACGCTGTGCGAACCGCGCGGTCTGAGGACGCGCCCGGGCACGAGCACCTCGGCGCGCTTCAGCGTGCCGTTCGCGGTCGGGGTCGCGCTCGCGCGCCGGCGCGCGACGCTCGAGGACTTCGACGGCGACGCGCTGCGCGACCCGGCGGTGCTCGAGGTCGCCGACCGGGTGACGCACGAGGTGGTCGACGCGTGGGGGTCGGGTCAGTCCACGCGCGGCGCGGTGCGCATCGAATGCACCGACGGCCGGGTGCTCGACCGCGAGGTGCTGCAGCCGCGCGGCCATCCGACGAACCCGATGTCCGCCGACGAGCTGCACGCCAAGTTCACCGCGTGCGCGGCGGCGGCGGCCGATCCGATGGACGCCGCGCGAATCGGGCGCATCGCCGCGCGCATCGGCCGGCTCGACGCGCTGGCCGGCGTGACCGACCTGTTCGACTGACCCTGGATCTCATGCGGCATGCGCGTCGGGTTCGCGCCGAGGACACATCGAACCCCTGACGAGCCGGGCCCTTTGCTCGCTTGGTGAAGGCAGCCTGTCGCATGCGGCCGGCGTCAGCACGCGTCGAGAACCGGGTGCTGCACGACCTGATCGCCCGGTGCGATGCGCGGGTGGACCGCGTGGAACTCGCCTACTGGCGCACCACGATCGGCGAGGAAGTGGACTTCGTGATCGGGGCGGGCGGAGGCGCTAGGACGAGAGGCGGCCGCTGAAGGTCTGTTCGAGCACGGTGTGCGCCTCTCTCCTGCTTCGTGCTCCGCAGGACGCATCGTGCGCAGATCACCGGCGGCGAGGCACCACGGACCCCCACCTACTTCCCGATGCAGAACCTCGCGAAGATCACGCCCAGCAGGTCGTCCGCCCCGAATGCGCCGGTGATCTCGCCCAGCCGCTCCTGCGCGAGCCGCAGCTCCTCGGCGAGCAGCTCCAGCGCCTGATCGCGGCGCTGCGCGTGTGCGTGCGCGGCGGCGAGGTGAGCGGCCGCGGCGCGCAGCGCGTGCAGGTGGCGCTCGCGCGCGATGAACATCCCCTCGCCGCCAGCGTGCCAGCCGGCCAGCCGCAGCAGCGCGGCCCGCAGCAGTTCGACGCCCCGGCCATCCTTCGCCGACAGCCACACCGCATCGTCGGTCGCTCGCGGTGCCAGGCCCGCGAGGTCGATCTTGTTCCATACGCGCAGCACCGGGCGGTCGCGCGGCAGCCGTTCGGCGATGCCGGCATCCAGATCCTCGGCCAGCGCCGCCCGCGCAGCCTCGGCCGGCTCGGCCCGCGTGGCGGCCTCACCCGCGCCCGCCCGCGGCGCCTCGCGCAGGTGCAGGATCAGATCGGCACGCGCCACTTCCTGCCAGGTGCGTTCGATGCCGATGCGCTCGACCGGGTCGGTGGTGTCGCGCAGCCCGGCGGTGTCCACCGCCACCAGCGGCACGCCGTCGACCTGGATCGGCTGCGCGATCCGGTCGCGGGTCGTGCCGGCCACCGGCGTCACGATCGCCACCTCGGCGCCGGCCAGCGCGTTCAGCAGGCTGGACTTGCCCACGTTGGGCGCGCCTACCAGCACCACGTGCAGGCCGTCACGCAACAGCGCACCCTGGCGCGCGTCGGCCAGCAGCACGTCCAGCGACGCCCGCAGCCGCTCGAGCCGCCCGAGCGCGTCGGCGCGCTGCAGGACGTCGATCTCCTCCTCGGGGAAGTCGAGCGTCGCCTCCACGAGCATCCGCAGCTCGACGAGCGCGTCGACCAGCGCGTGCACCTCGCGCGAGAACGCGCCGTCGAGCGAACGGCTCGCCGAGCGCGCCGCACGCGCGGTGCTCGCGTCGATCAGGTCGGCCACCGCCTCGGCCTGCGCGAGATCGAGCTTGTCGTTGAGGAACGCGCGGCGCGTGAACTCGCCGGGCTCGGCGAGCCGCGCGCCGATCGGCGCGCCGGCGCGCAGCACCCGCTCGAGCAGCAGCTGCATCACCACCGGGCCGCCGTGGCCCTGCAGCTCCAGCACCTCCTCGCCGGTGTACGAGTGCGGCGCCGGAAAGTGCAGCGCCAGGCCGGTGTCGATCGGCTCGCCGTCGACATCCCTGAACGGCAGCAGCGTGGCGGTTCGCGGCGCGAGCGCCCGCCCGCAGACCGCGGCGATCACCGACGACAGGTCGCGGCCGGAGACGCGCACCACTCCGATCGCACCGCGCCCGGGGGCGGTCGCGATCGCAACGATCGGATCGAGCTGGGAGGCGGGCATCGACCGATTCTATCGGCCGTGCCCCACCCCCGTCGCGCCGCTCAGGCCGGCGCGCGGCCGAACACCGGCTTGCCCTCGATGCGCCGCGTGATCACCCACTGCTGGCCGATCGAGAAGATGTTGTTCACCAGCCAGTAGAGCACCAGGCCCGCGGGGAAGAAGAAGAACATCACCGAGAAGATCAGCGGCATCCACAGCATCATCTTCGCCTGCAGCGGATCGGGCGGCGTCGGGTTGAGCTTGGTCTGGATGAACATCGTGCCGGCCATCAGCAGCGGCAGGATGAACCAGGGGTCGGGCACGGCCAGGTCGCGAATCCAGCCGATCCAGGGCGCGTTGCGCATCTCCACCGATGCGAGCAGCACCCAGTAGAGCGCGATGAACACGGGGATCTGCACGACGATCGGCAGGCAGCCGCCGAGCGGGTTGATCTTCTCGGTCTTGTACAGCTCCATCATCGCCTGGTTCATCTTCACCCGGTCCTCGCCGAAGCGCTCGCGCAGCGCCATCAGCTTGGGCGAGACCTTCTTCATCTTCGCCATCGACCGGTAGCTCGCCGCCTGCAGCGGCCAGAACGCGAGCTTCACGCAGATCGTCAGCAGCACGATCGCCCAGCCCCAGTTCTGCACCAGCCCGTGCAGGAACTGCAGCAGCCAGAACAGCGGCTTGGCGAACACCGTGAGCCAGCCGTAGTCGACCGTCAGCTCGAGCCCCGGGGCGATCTGCGTGAGTACGCGCTGGTCCTGCGGTCCCACGTACAGCCCGGAACTCACGGTCTCGGCCGCGCCGGGCGCGATCTCCTTGAGCGGCTGCAGCATGCCGACCGCGTACAGGTTCGCATCGACCTTGCGTGTGAAGAACTCGCGCGGCGCACCGGCGGTGGGCACCCAGGCCGCCACGAAGTAGTGCTGGATGATGCCGACCCAGCCGTCGTTGGCCTGCTTGACGTGGTCGGCGCGTCCCTTCTCGATCGTCGGGAAGTCCACCTTCTGGAACTTGCCCTGCTCGGTGTAGACCACCGGGCCGGTGTAGGTCGCGTAGAAGGTCGACTCGCCCGGCGGGCTCGTGGTGTCCCGGGTGAGCTGCAGGTACAGCGTCGGGCGGATCGCCTCGCTGCTCGCGTTGCGTACCGTGTTCTTCACCTCGATCAGGTACGAGCCGCGGGTGAGCGTGTAGGTGCGTTCGAGCTGCACGCCGCCGGCCTCGGCGCTCAGCGTGACCGTGAGCTGGCGCTCGCCCTCGGCGAGCTCGCGCGGCCCGGCGGTCACGGTGAACGGCGTGCGGTGAGTCGGGTAGTTCGCGTTCGGCCCCACCAGCCCGGTCTGCGCAACGTAGGTGTGCCCGGGCTTCTCCTCGAACAGCATCACGTTGGCGCCGGCGGTCTCGGCGTGCGAGAACTTCAGCAGCTCGGCGCGCTGCACCTCGCCACCCACCGGGTCGATGTCGAGCAGCAGCACGTCGGTGCGCAGCCGGATCGGCGTGGGCCCGGCCGCCGCCGCGGGCGCGGCACCGGGCACCGCAGCGCTTCCGGTGCTCGGGGCCACCGGCACCGACGACGGCGCGATCGAGGGCACCGAGTTGTCCTTCGCCGCCGGTCTCTCGCCGGCGGGCGCCTTCCCCGCGGCCCCGGCGCCGGCGGGCTGCGTCTGCTGCGGCGCGCCGCCGAACAGCGACGGCTGTCCCGAGTGCCGCTGCCACGCGTCCCACAGGAACAGCAGCGACATCGTGAAGATCACCCAGAGAATCGTCCGTTGGGTCTGCATGGCGAGGGCGATGCGTCAGCGACGCGGTAGCGGGTTCCGGACGTCGGCGCGCGCGTGGCGAGATCGCTCGCAGTCGCACCGCTCGGCCGTGGGGCGGGCCGCGCGCAGCGCGAGGCCCAGGTAGCGGGCCGCCGGCGGCGGCTCGAAGGTCTGCGGCAGCGGGTCGACTCCCCCAGGGTGCCACGGATGGCAGCGGCCCAGCCGCGCGACGGTCAGCCACAGCCCGCGGGCGAACCCGTGGCGCGCGAACGCCTGCTGCGCGTACTCCGAGCAGCTCGGCCAGAACCGGCAGCGCGGCCCGATCACCGGGCTCACGCCGTAGCGGTAGACCGCGATCAGCGCGTTCGCCAACGCCACCGGCACCCGACGCAGCCGGCCGACCACCGCCGGGACCTCAGGCAGCGCGCGCGGCCAGGCGCGCGAACAGCGTGTCGACCTCGGCACGCACCCGCCGCTTGAGCGCCCGGTCGGTGGGACGTCGGGCGAAGGCCCGCAGCGGCCGGCCCTGCGGATCGCGCGCCGGCGAGTTCAGATCCTGCGGCACCGACACGAGTTGCACGCGGACCCGCAGCGCACCCAGCCGCGCCGGCTCGCGCGCGAGCGCGGCGCGGTGCGACTCCCGGATCACGCGGCGCACGAGGTTGCGCACCGGCGACGAGGGCACGAGCTTCTTGGAGATGGCCATCGTCAGCAGGGGGCTCGGGTCAGGGCCCGGGCGGCGCGCACCGAGCACGAAGTGGTCTCCGACCAGCCGGGCAGCCGCCGGCACGCGCGGGCCCGCAGACCCGTGTCGTTCAGACGGCGAGACGCTTGCGGCCCTTGGCGCGACGTGCACGGATGACCGCACGGCCGCCCCGCGTCTTCATGCGCACAAGGAAACCGTGCGTCCGCTTGCGGCGCACCACTGAGGGTTGATATGTGCGTTTCATGACTGTTGTCGGCGAAAAAAGCCTGCCATTACAACAAGGCCCACCGCGGGTGTCAATCCGGCGCATCCGGCCGATCCGCGGACCGCGCGGGCGGCACCCGGCCGGGCGGCGGACCCGCCGCTGTCGCCCGGCCTGTGGACAAGGTAAAATTCCCGTTTCCTTTCAACCGATTCGCCGAACGGCTCCCGGCACCCCCGCACGGCTGCCCGCATCGCCGCGAGCCGACGCATCCCCGCATCCCGACGCGCACTCCATGAATGACCTCTGGCAAGCCTGCGCGTCCCACCTCGAACAGGAGCTGCCCGCGCAGCTCTACCGGACCTGGATCAAGCCGCTGGTCTTTCTCGGATACGATGAATCGGACAACCTGCTCAAGCTCGGCGCGCCCAACCGCGTGAAGCTCGACTGGGTGCGCTCCCAGTACGGCGAGCGGATTCACCAGCTCGCCACGCAGCTGATCAGCCCCGATGCGCGCGTGAGCTTCGAGATCGCCGCGGGCGCCGAGCCCGCGCCCACCGAACGCGCCCCCAGCGAAGCCACCCCCTCGCCGGGCGAGCCGTCGACCGCGAGCGAGCTTCCGGGGTTCTCCGCGCAGACCGGCGGCTTCGCCTCGGGACTGGTCACGCTGCAGCCCACGGTCTCGCCGGCGATCGAGCGTTCACGGCTCAACCCCGACCTCACCTTCGAGACCTTCGTCACCGGCAAGGCCAACGACCTCGCGCGCGCGGCCGCGCTGCAGGTCGCCGACCGCCCGGGCGGCTCGTACAACCCGCTATTCCTGTACGGCGGCGTGGGGCTGGGCAAGACCCACCTGATTCACGCGGTGGGCAACGCGATCATCGCCCGCGCACCCGGCGCCAACGTCCGCTACATCACCGCCAACCAGTTCTTCCAGGACATGGTCGCGTCGATCCGCCGCCAGTCGGTCGACGACTTCAAGCGCTACTACCAGTCGCTCGACCTGCTGCTGATCGACGACATCCAGTTCTTCGCCGGCAAGGAACGATCGCAGGAAGAGTTCTTCTACGCGTTCGAGAACCTGATCGCCGAGCGCAAGCAGATCATCATCACGTCGGACACCTATCCGAAGGAGATGTCCGGAATCGACGACCGGCTGATCTCGCGGTTCAACTCCGGGCTGATCGTCGCGATCGAGCCGCCCGAGCTGGAGATGCGCGTCGCGATCCTGATGCGCAAGGCCGAGATCCAGAAGCAGCCGATCGCCGAGGACGTCGCGTTCTTCGTGGCGAAGAACATCCGCCAGAACGTGCGCGAGCTCGAGGGCGCGCTGCGCCGCATCCTCGCCTACGCACAGTTCAAGAAGGAGCCGGTGTCCCTCGAGCTGGTCAAGGACGCGCTCAAGGATCTGCTGTCGTACAACCGCGGGCAGATCTCGGTCGAGGAGATCCAGAAGACGGTGGCCGACTTCTACAAGATCAAGGTCGCCGACATGTACAGCAAGCGCCGGCCGGCCAACATCGCGCTGCCGCGGCAGATCGCGATGTACCTGGCCAAGGAGCTCACGCAGAAGAGCCTGCCCGAGATCGGCGACCTGTTCGGCGGCCGCGACCACACCACGGTGCTGCATGCGGTGCGCAAGATCACCGAGCTGCGTCAGCACCGTGCCGAGATGAACCACCAGATCCACGTGCTCGAGCAGACGCTGCGGGAGTACCTGTGAGACTGCGTGGCCGCGGCTGTGGACAAGCCCCGGGACAACCGCGTACACCGGCGGCGCGCCGCGGCGAACAACCCGCCCCGGGTCACCTCGGGACACGAACGGTCCCCAGTCACCCACCGGCCGCGCAGCAACCGCGCACAGGCTTGTCCGCATCGGCGAGCCGCAGCGGCGCAAGCGGCTGCCGGCTTGTCCACATGTTCACCGACATCCAACAACAACCAACAACACTCTTGGCGAGGACATGACGATGTTGATCATGAAGGCGACGCGCGACGCGATCCTGCGCCCGCTGCAGACCGTGGCCGGCATCGTCGAGCGGCGTCACACGCTGCCGATCCTCGCCAACGTGCTGATCCGCAAGCACGGTTCGCAGGTGTCGTTCCTCGCCACCGACATCGAGATCCAGATCCGCACGTCGGCCGAACTCGGCAGCGGGCGCGAGGATGCGGCGATCACCGTCAACGCGCGCAAGCTGATCGACATCCTGCGTTCGCTGCCCGAGGGCGAGGTGTCGGTCAGCCTCGCGTCGCGACGCCTGACGGTCGCCTCGGGCAAGAGCCGCTTCGCGCTGCAGACGCTCGGGCCCGAGGAGTTCCCCACGGTGGCGCCGTCGGATCAGGTGAACACCACGCTCACGCTGCCGCAGAAGCGGCTCAAGCACCTGTTCGCGATGGTTCACTTCGCGATGGCGCAGCAGGACATCCGCTACTACCTGAACGGTCTGCTGCTCGTCGTGGAGGAATCGCAGGTTCGGGTGGTCGCCACCGATGGCCACCGCCTCGCGTACTGCGCGGCCGACGTCGGCGAGGCGGTCGGGCGCAGCGAGGTGATCGTGCCGCGCAAGACGGTGACCGAATTGCAGCGGCTCCTGACCGACGGCGACGAACCGGTCGAGATCGCGATCGCGCCCAATCAGATCCGTCTGCGGTTCGGCGAGGTCGAGCTGCTGTCGAAACTGGTCGAGGGCAAGTTCCCGGACTACCACCGCGTGATCCCGACCAGCTACCGCAAGGCGGTCGATCTGAACCGGGAGGCGTGGTCCGGTGCCCTGAACCGCGCGGCGATCCTCACGTCCGAGAAGTTCAAGGGC